>Ga0160425_1000259_pt1 | contig 88101 bp, 78 predicted proteins | sample BioMet8_FD_108193 | JGI IMG/M metagenome (GOLD analysis project Ga0160425, IMG submission 108193) | Microbial communities from bioreactor (seeded with sewage sludge) at Lawrence Berkeley National Lab, California, USA - Biofuel... | ecosystem: Engineered > Bioreactor > Anaerobic > Unclassified ...
TCGAAATAATATTTTGCCGCTGCGATATACTCGTCATTGTCCCTGATCGTCGACTGCAGTACGGAATCTATGCTGTAATGCGCGCCGAAGGCGTCACAGGTGACCAGAGTCTTGTCTTCCTCTATATATGTAAAGATCGTATCAGGCCAGTGCAGGTTCACCGCGGTAATGAATCTCAGGGTCTTGTCGCCCAGACTGAGAGTGTCTCCGTCTTTTACAGTTATCGACTTGAAGTCCATGTTGGTGACTTCCTTCATGAACCTCATGGCCATGGCGCTTCCCACCAGAGTTATCTCCGGATTCAGCTCCAGCAGCTTTTCTACCGAGCCCGAATGATCCGGCTCAGTATGCGTCACGATGATATAATCTATGTCTTTCGGATCAGTAAGACTCGTCAGCTTATCCATGAATTCGTCCATGAACTTCGCCTTGGAAGTTTCGAACAAGGCTGTCTTTTCACTTCCCTTAAGGAGAAAGGCATTATATGTCGTTCCGTATTTTGTTTCTACTATAATGTCTGCCATCCTGATATCAGGATCCTGCACGCCCGTCCACCAGAAATCTTTTTTCAGCTCAAGTGTCTTCATTTTTATTCCTCCATTTGTCAGGTCTGTTATGCATATAATGGTGATGTCTTAACTGTACCCTATATTCCCGTTCCGGTCAAATGTGAAACATTTAACCGGAGACTTCCATATGATGCGGGAAACACCCGCCGGGCAGGATGGAAATCCCCGCAGGCCGCATGGCCGGCCGTATAGCGCCGTGCGCTTCCTTGACATGAACAGCTCTTTATGGTAGCATTGCAGTGTTGTATCATCACTTTATTACATTAAAGCGTTGATACATAACCGTCTCTGCCGCTACGGCAGTGTAAAAGTGTTTATAAGGAGAGGCAAAATGAAAAAGAAACTGGTTATTCTGATTGCAGTTGCAGCAATGCTCGCCGGCATAGCTCTGCTGGCAGGCTGCGGAAACAAAGACAGCGACTGGGGCTACATCAAGGACAAGGGCACACTCGTAGTAGGACTGGATGATACATTTGCACCTATGGGCTTCCGTGATAAAAACGACAAGCTGGTCGGATTCGATATCGACCTTGCCAAAGCCGTAGGCAAACAGCTGGACATCAAAGTCAAATTCAAACCTATCGACTGGGATGCAAAATATTCAGAACTGAAAGCAAAGAACATCGACTGTATCTGGAACGGCATGTCAGCCACACCGGAAAGACAGAAAAAACTGTCACTGTCGAAAAAATATCTCAACAACAAGATCATCATCATGACATATGACAAAAATGTCAAAATTGCTTCGGCAAAAGATCTGAAGAACTACAACATCGGCACGCAGGCCGACTCGGCAGCTCTGGAAACGATGCAGAGCAACGATAAATATGATACATTCAAGAAAAAGATCAAAGAATACAAATCCTATGATGACGCGCTTCTTGATATGAAAGCCGGCCGTCTCGACTGCATCGTTATCGATCAGGTGCTCGGACAGTACAAGAACAAGAAACTCGGCGGCACACTCAACGAATGCGACTATAATTTCGGCAATGACTTCTATGCGATCGGTTTCAGAAAAGACGACAAAGAACTTACCAGTAAAGTAAACGATGCATTGAAGGCTACGATAGACAGCGGCGAAGCTGCCAAGATCAGCAAAAAATGGTTCGGCAAGAACATCGTTATTTTCAAGGGATACGACGACTGATAGATCCTGCACACTAAGGAGCGAACATGTCAGGCTTTACGGAAACAATGCAATATACAGGCTCACTGATGCCGGTGCTGCTGAAAGGCACACTGGTAGCAGTTGAGCTGTTCGCTATCACACTGGTGCTGTCCCTGCCTCTGGGGCTGCCGATAGCACTGGGAGAAAACAGCAGACTCAAGGTAGTGAAATGGATATGCAGGGCATATGTATTCTTTTTCAGAGGGACGCCGCTGCTGCTGCAGCTGTTTTTCTTCTACTTCTTTTTCCCGATATATCTAAATGTGCATCCCACTGCATTTGCAACGGCAGCGCTCACATTCGTTCTCAACTATGCTGCATATTTTGCTGAAATATACAGAGGCGGCATCAACGGTATCGACAGAGGTCAATATGAAGCAGCTCAGGATCTCGGCCTTTCCAGGACGCAGACCATGTTCGGCATCATCATCCCGCAGACCATGAGGATGGTGCTTCCACCGATATCAAACGAAGCAATTGTCCTTATCAAGGATACGGCGCTGGTATCATGTATAGCGGTAGCAGATCTGATGAAGGTGACCAGAGGGATCGCCAACAGAGATGTCAACATGACGGCTTATCTTATCGCGGCAGCTATATATCTGATATTCACATATGTTTTGACTGTATATCTGCGCAAGCTCGAAGTTCATTTCTCAAAGTACGATGAACAGGGGGAATGGTGATCATGGAAGAGAACATCTGCAAAGGCACGCCCATTCTCGAAATGAGCAGCATCATCAAAGACTATTCCAACTGCAGGGCCCTGGACAATGTCGATTTCTCCATGCATGAAGGCGAGACCGTGGCCATTATCGGACCCTCGGGGTCGGGCAAGAGCACGCTGCTGAGATGCATCAACTGTCTCACACGCATAACTTCCGGAAAGATAACCATCGGCGGCAAGACCTTTGTCGACGGCAGGCCCGGTGAAGAAAGCAAGAAAAGGCATGAGGCAAAATATATCCCGGAAAAAGAACTCCTTGATATCGAGGGCGATACCGGTATGGTCTTCCAGCATTTCAATCTGTTCCCGCATATGACCTGCCTCGGCAATATCTGCTATGCTCCCATAAAGGTGAAGCATATCGACAAAGCCTCGGCCGAAAAGCGCGGCATGGATCTTCTGAAGCTTGTAGGTATGGAAGACAAGCGTGACGAGTATCCGGGAAGACTTTCAGGCGGACAGAAACAGAGAGTGGCTATCGCCAGGGGCCTAGCCATAAACCCGAAGATCATGCTTTTCGATGAACCTACTTCGGCGCTGGATCCGGAGATAACCGGCGAGGTACTGTCAGTAATGAAAAAGCTGGCCGAGAACCGGATAACCATGATCGTCGTTACCCACGAGATGGGCTTCGCAAAGGAAGTCGCCGACCGTGTCCTCTTCATGGACAACGGCAGCATCGTTGAAGAAGGCACTCCGGATGAAATCTTCAATGATCCGAAGAGCGACAGGCTCAAAAGTTTTCTCAGCTCCATGCTGAGAGCATAGTTGATGACCAGAATTTAGATCATGCGATATTAAAATGCAGAGGCGCAGCCTCTGCCTTTCTTTTGTTTTCCCATCTGCTTTCAACTCAAGTGCTTTGCTCATAATATATATCGAATACGGTTATTCAATCCATGTATATAGAATTAAGAATAACTTTTCCTGTATGTGTCCTGAATATCCTGTCTCTTTCATTCTTTATGTTTACCTTTGAATAATCTGCTTCATCAGCATTGACTATATAATCTGCTTCGACAAGTATCTGATGATCTATCTTTCTTACATCTGCAGCCGTGTGGTGATGTCCTACGAGCCAGCAGACTCTTTCTATGAACTCATCTTCCAGCCCCATCCCGCTAAGCATCCTGCGAGCCAGCTTCGGTCCCTCGATTTCCTGATGTCTGCCATCGGCAGCACCATACTTTTCTCTGCATAACGGACATGCTATATCATGAACTGCAGCGGCTGCTTCAATTACATTCATTGTACTCTCGTCAAGTCCTTCAGCCTCTCCTATGATTTTTGCGTATGCATAGACTTTGAGGAAATGGTTAATATCATGAACATTTCCTTCATAAAAATCAATCATTCTGATAATAATCCTGTCTGTTTTCATATATGCCTCCGTAGAAATATGATTTGTTATGATCAGTATTTTTTAATTATCTGTCCTCTGTCCATACCGGATCCCAACAGTACCATAAGTCTCAGCCTTGCCTTCTGACCCGACATGTCTCTTCCGGAAAGAACTCCCATTTCCGCCAGTTGTGCTCCGCCTCCTTTATAATTATACACTCCGACAGCCTCACCATCAAAACATCTGCTGACGATCACAACGATAATTCCTCTGTCGATTGCTTCCCCGATGCTGTCTGTTATCACAGGAGGCACATTTCCTGCTCCGAAGCCTTCGATTACTATGCCGCTGTAACCTCTATCCATGCATGTCCGTATGAAAAGATCTTCCATTCCTGTGCAGACTTTGACAAGGCCAACCTTCTGATCAAGTATCTTCGGAGAATACACTTCTTCCCTTATAGGCTTACGGTCATATATTATCCTGCCGTTGTACATTCCTCCCAGAGACCCTTTAGGAGAAACAAAGGCATCAATCCTGTTGGCATGATATTTTTCTACATCTCTTGCACTGTGAATGGTCTCATCGAAATATACCAGAACTCCCTTTCCCTTTGACTCCGGTGCCTGGGCTATCCTGATGGCTCCGCTCAGATTTCCTGCTGCATCGACATACAATTCATTTCCGCTCTTCATTGCACCGGTGATAACAACAGGCTTTTCCGATCCTATCAGAAGACTCAGCAAATAGCTTACCTCATCTACTGAATCTGTGCCCTGCGATATGACTGCTCCGCAGATGTCATCCTTCTTCAGTACATCTTTTATCATACCTGACAGTTTCAGAACAAATTCCGGTGTTATATGAGGCCCCGGCATTGTTCCCAGGTCTCTGAGCTCTATATCAGCACCGTTTATATACGGTTTTATGGCGCTGATAAGATCTTCTCCCGACAGTTCAGGATCTATAGTTCCGGTATCTGAACTGTAAACTGAACTTATAGTTCCGCCTGTCGTAAATACCGCTACTTTTGCTTTTATCATTTTTACTCCCGTTTTCATAAAACATGCCGGAAAGTCGATTGCTTCCCGGCATGTCAGATAATACAAGGTGCAGCTGCCTCAATACTTGTTCAACATACAGGCGGGTCATTTCATACCGTTACGTACGGAATTGTAATTCCAATCACACTCATCCATTTCCTTCATAAATCTTGATACTTCATCTACAACCGCTTTTCTCATTTTATCGCCTTTTTCTTTCGTTCCCTTTGTCGGATCGCCTGTCGCGCAGCAGTCTGTCAGTTCGGCAAAATTCCATTTGATATCTATATTTGCCGGAAGCTCGGGAACAACACCATCTGCGTGCTCCATCTGCATCAGGTCACCGAACAGCGAAAGTCCCATGGAGGTTTCTCCTTCTCCCGCATGGCCCAGGCCATTCCACACTTCGAAAGTATCATCCGGAAGAATATTCCCCGCAGCTACCCACCAGTCATTCAGACTTGCTATGCGTGCTTCAGGATGGAGCACTTTTATTTCTCTGGCAGCCACTTCGATAGGCGCTATATTGCCGTCATGCCCGTTCATGATAAAGATATGTCTGATGCCGTAATTCAGTATCGACGTCAATGCATCCTTAAGGACTTCTATCAGTGTCTCGCATTTTATGGAAACGCCGAAAGGAGCTATACCGTAGTGTTCGCTGTATCCGAACGTGATTGGCGGCAGGGCGAGAAGTCCATCGACTTTATCTGCGATCTCGCATGACAGTTTGTAAGCAACATGCGTATCAGTTCCGAAAGGCATGTGCATGCCGTGAGTTTCACATGAACCCACACTCAATATGGCTTTGTCAAAATTCCCATTCACATAATCGTATCCTGTCAGGTTCCATGCTTCATTTGTCATAATAATCACTCCTTAGTTATTTCTGTTCCTGCAGTGTTTTTTCTCTCATACGTTTCCCTACTGCAAAATAATATATTGATGCGATTGCAAGCCATGCGCAGCCTGCCAGCAGTATCACCTTTCCTCCCGGAACAAACAGCTGCGCTGCAAATATCCCGGCTATAAGTACCACTACGACTATCTGCACCACCTTGGCTCCGGGTGCCTTCCACTTCAATTTTTCCGGATCCTCAGCCATGACGATCTTCCTCATTCCCGGCTGCGAGAGTGCAATCATCAGCCAGGCAAACAAAAATCCAAATCCGCTGATGCTTGCAAGCCATACATATGCAAAATCCGGGAAGGCCAGATAAAGTATCGCTCCTATGAACAGTACCAGACAGCAGGCAAATATGGCATTTACCGGTGTCTTGTGCTTTTCATTTATCTCGGCAAAAACCTTAGGAAAATATCCCTCTCTGGAAAGTGAGAACAGCATTCTTGAAGTTGCATATACACCTGTATCGATGCATGACAGTGCAGCCGTCAGGACTACAAAGTTCATAATGTTGCCGGCCACAGGTCCGCCCAAAAGCGTGAATGCATCTACATACGGACTTGAACTTACGCCTGCCTGCTGCCACGGCAGTACGCACACCAGTACCGCTATAGAAACTATGTACAGCACTATAATGCGGAATACTGTTCCTGTAAGCGCCTTGGGTATATCTTTTTCAGGATGTGCGCTTTCCTCGGCAGCCGTTCCAATCGCCTCTGTACCGCCATATGAAAAGATTACCATTATCATAGCTCCGAATACGCCTCCGAAACCCGCAGGCGCAAAACCGCCGCTGGATGCCATATTCGATAATGTGATCGCCGGATTCATATGTATGCCGAGTGCGATACAGCCCCATACTATAAATGCCAGCAGAGCTACTACTTTAATAAGGCTGAGCCAGAATTCTACTTCGCCGAACACAAGTACACCAATTAGATTTACAGTTGTCATCAACAGAGCAACTATAAGGCAGAATACCCAGATAGGCACGCTCGGGAACCAGAGATGAAGGAAGGTTCCTGCCGCTATGGTTTCAGATGCCGGACCAATCAGAAATGCCAGCCAGTAAGTCCATCCTGTTACGAATCCCGCCCATGGATGTATGGCCTTTGTTGCATAAACCTGAAATGATCCTGCCACGGGCGAGGATACTGCCATTTCAGAAAGCAGCATCATTACAAGTATGGTCACGATACCGCCTATAAGGTATGAAAAAATTACTGCAGGTCCGGCAGTTTTTATTGCAGCGCCTGCACCAAGGAAATAACCTGCACCTATCACGCCGCCTATGGAGATCATTGTAAGATGCCTTGCCTTAAGATCGCGCTTCAGTTCAGACCCATTGTTCTCAGACATAAGTACACTCCTCTCTAAATAATATATAACAAATGAAATCATCCGGATTTTATCGTATCATCCACTGTTTTCATTTCAATCGTTCTTTCTATAAAGGAAAAACATGTTCATTGTTCTTACGACAACTTCCCCTGATTTCCAAGGCTTTCGCCAGTTTTCCTATATACAAGCTATGACCCTAATGGTATAATTTAGCATCATATCGTACAAGGAGGCCTGCTATGGTCACAGTTATAGAATTACTCTCCCACCCCGTTTTCAAAGGTTTCTCTCTTGTCACAGACAGAAGCGGCATTTATAACCGCGTCAGAGATACCGGAATCTTTGAATGGGAAAATGAGGAAATGCTAAAAAACACCTTCCATGAGGGCAGTTTCATCCTTACGACACTGGCTGTATATAAAGATGATCCTGACAAGGCCTTTGAAATGGTAGAACTCCTGATCAGCCGCCGTCCTTCTGCCATATGCATCAAACGCATATATTTCAAAGAACTTCCGCGCGAATTAATTGATAAGGCAAATAAACTTCATGTACCTATAATGTTTTTTTCTGATACATATTTCCCTGATATCATATTTACAGTAAGAAATGCACTTACTCCGAACGAGATAAACTCATCACAGCTGCGCATAATCAAAAAAATCCTCTTCGGCCAGTTCAACGATTTTGAAACAGAACTTCTTGCCAAAGACATCAATCCGCTTTTTCAGGGAACTTACATCTGTGCGTATGGTAATGTCAGAGATCATGACAATGCTTCTTCAGTCATCGAGAAGCACGAATCCCTTTACCGTCAATCCGTTAAATCTCTGAATGTAGACCACGGTGTCGTTTGGTCGCGCATATATACGCCATCCGGCATCCTGATATTATATTGCGATAACAGGCTCGAAGCAGATCATGCGGCAGGCGTCAGAAAAATCATAAAAATGGTCGATGATGATTTCGATGATTTTGCCATAGGAATAAGCGATGTGCATGATTCTCTTTCGGAGATCGGCACCATGATAAAGGAGAGCTTCTATGCAGCCGTTTATTCCCAAATATCAGGACAGTCAATCATGTCATTTGAAAATATAGGTCTTTCACAGATGCTCTGCCCTCTCTGCAATAATCCCTGGGCGACCAGATACTGTGACAGAATGATAAAAAGAATCAGAGATTATGACGAGAAACATAATTCCGATCTTTTCAAAACGATGTATGAATATGTTAAAAACAACGGCGACGCAAATAAAACAGCTGAAAATCTTTTCCAGCACGTTAACACCATACGGTATCGCCTGAGAAAAATCTACTCCGTACTTGGCACCGGAGATTCAAATGATAAAATATGTCAGTTGTATATATTGGTTACTCTGTATGAAATACGCGAACTCCTGAATATGATCATGAAGCTTTAAAGTTTCAGCCCATGTATTCCTGCTTTACTTTATGATCGACGACATGACGCTTTGCAAGCTCAGCAGTTATGTCCTTCGGTTCGATGCCCATCTGCACCATCATCACCATAACATGATAGGCAAGATCAGATATCTCGTATATGGTCTCGGCCTTGTCCGGTTTGGCGGCGGCGATGATGACTTCCGTGTTTTCCTCACCGACTTTTTTGAGGATCTTTTCCATTCCCTTCTCAAAAAGATACGTAGTATAGCTGCCCTCTTTGGGGTCGGTCTTTCTTCCTTCTATCAGTCTGTACAGATCGTCATACGAAAACGGATTCTGCTCCTCGCTCTGCCAGATCTTATTGAAGAAACAGCTCTCTGCTCCGGTGTGACAGGCCGGGCCATCCTTGATGACTTCTATCACCAGAGCGTCCCCGTCACAATCCGCAGTTATGCTGACCACATGCTGATAATTGCCTGAGGTCTCGCCCTTGCGCCACAGCACCTGCCGGCTGCGTGACCAGAAGCAGGTCCTGCCTTCCTTCATCGTTATTTCCAGACTTTCCTTATTCATATACGCAAGCGTTAGCACCTGCTTTGAAAAAAAGTCCTGCACTATTGCCGGGATCAGCCCGTTTTCATCGAATTTGATTTCCATTTGTCTTTCCTTTGTTTTCTATTATTTCTTCAATTGCTTTTTTGTTTCCTTTAACTTTTATCAGCCTGCGGGCGATTTTATCTTTTCGTCTCAAAGACGCACCTCTACGCCCTGCCCGCGCAGATATTCCTTAAGCTCGGGGATCCCCACTTCTCTGAAGTGGAATATGCTTGCCGCCAGTCCTGCATCTACTCCCGTGTGCCTGAACAGCTCCGAAAAATCCTCCATCTTACCGGCTCCGCCGCTGGCTATGATAGGGACTTTCACACGTGCAGCGATCTCATCGAGCAGTTCCAGATCGAAGCCGCCCTTCACGCCGTCGGTGTCTATGCTGTTGACCACCAGCTCGCCGGCGCCCCTGTCAACTCCGTCTACAGTCCACTGCAGGGCATCGATGCCGGTATCCTCGCGGCCGCCTTTTGTGAAAAGGTGGAAGGACCCGTCGACCCGTTTGATATCCATCGACAGCACCACACACTGGTCGCCGTATCTTTTGGCCCCCCTCTCGATTATCGAGGGATCCTTGATCGCGCCGCTGTTGACGCTGACCTTGTCGGCGCCGCATTTGAGCACCCTGTCGAAATCCTCCAAAGTATCTATGCCGCCGCCTACTGTCAGCGGTATGAAGATACGGGAAGCGACCTCAGTGAGGACATCCGAAAAAAGCTTTCGGCCCTCCACGCTTGCTGTGATGTCGTAGAACACCAGCTCGTCCGCACCGCTCTCATTATAGAAAGCAGCCATTTCCACCGGATCGGCTACATCACGCACACCTTTGAAATTCACGCCTTTCACTACCTTCCCGTCCCTCACATCGAGACAGGGTATTATCCTTTTCGTTATCATGCTGTTCTCCGTTTTTTATTTTCTGCGCGCACGCCTGTATCTGCTTTCAGGCGCAGTGCCGTTCTGTATCATGTTCTGCTCAGCTCTATGCATCCGGCCAGATCAAGAGCCCCGCTGTACAGCGCCTTGCCGAGGATGGCTCCGCTGACCAGCTCCTTCAGCTTTATGATCTCCTCTTTATAACTGATGCCTCCGGAAGCGACTATATCGAGGCCCTTTATTTCCGTAAGTCTTTCATAGGCTTCGATATTGGTCCCGGACAGATTGCCGTCCCTGCTGATATCCGTATATATGACCGTCGAGACTCCCGCGTCACGCAGCTTCACACAGAAGTCGAAACTGTCTGTATCCGTTACTTCCTTCCAGCCGTTTACTGCGACACGACCGCCTCTGGCATCGACTCCGACCGCGATCCTGCTGCCGTATTTATCAGCCATCCGCGCCGTAAAATCAAAATCCTTCACCGCTGCTGTCCCCAGTATGGCTCTGCCGACACCCAGATCGAGATACTGCCTGATGCGTTCCTCGTTCCTGATGCCGCCGCCGACTTCCACAAACATATCTGTGCTGCTCACGATCTGCTTTATCATTTCAAAATTGATCAGACGTCCATCCCTGGCTCCGTCCAGATCTACCAGATGCAGACAGTCCGCGCCCGCTTCCCGAAAACCTCCGGCTATGCTCACGGGGTCATCGCCGTACACAGTCATGCGGTCATAATCGCCTTCCACCAGCCTCACAGCTTTGCCGTCTCTCAAATCTATTGCCGGAAATATCTTCATGCCGGTCCACCTTCCCCGCCGCACTGTATCTCATTGAACGCACGCAGTATGCCCAGTCCGACGCGTCCGCTTTTTTCAGGATGGAACTGGGTCCCGTACACGCTGCCGCTGCGTACCGCGCCTGTTATCGTTATATCGTATTGTGACGATGCAATAGTGTTCTCAGCGCATCCGCGTCCATAAAAGCTGTGGACGTAGTATACATAATCGCCCTGCTTCGTATTTTTGAAAAGCGGCTCGTCTTCTTTTATCTGCAGACTGTTCCAGCCTATATGCGGCACCTTCAGCACGCCCTTCATGCGCGGCGAAAGGTCGTCCTCTATGGAAGCGATCTCGCCTCTGATCAGGCCCAGCCCTTCATGCTCGCCGTATTCAAAACTCTTATCGAACAGCAGCTGCATGCCCAGGCATATCCCCAGCAGCGGTTTGCCTGCCGATGTCTCCTCTTTTATGACCTCGACCAGTCCGGTGGCGCGCAGCTTTTCTATCGCATCAGCAAATGCGCCTACACCCGGCAGGATTATCCGGTCCGCATTTCTTATATCATCTGCACTGCCGGTCACCCTGGCCTCGGCTCCAATGTATTTTAGTGAAGCCTGCAGTGAAAACAGATTGCCTACTCCGTAATCTATAATTGCTATCATTGTCACAGGACTCCTTTCGTAGAAGGTATTTCTTGCGCATATTTCTCATCTATAGCACAGGCTTCTGCCAGTGCGCGTCCGAATCCCTTGAACACCGCTTCAATGATATGATGAGTATTGCTGCCGGCCATCTCCACCACGTGCAGGGTCAGCCCCAGCTCGCGGGCGAACGCCGTCAGGAATTCCTCGACTAGCTCGGTATCGAAAGCGCCGACCTTCATGGCTGATACATCCCCGTCGCCGTCGCTCACCTTCATGGATTTGAGTTCGACATCATAATTGACGCACGATCTTCCGCTGATATCCAGAGCTGTCAGCACCAGGGCCTCATCCATGGGAAGCATCATGCTGCCGTACCGCACTATGCCCTTCTTGTCACCGAGCGCTTCCCGGAAGGCCTGTCCCAGAGCGATGCCGATGTCTTCCGTCGTATGATGGAAATCGACTTCGCTGTCGCCTGCGCATCTCAGCGATATATCAAATCGTCCGTGGCGCGTGAACAGTTCCAGCATGTGGTTAAGGAAACCGCAGTCGGTGCTGATATCATATCTGCCGCTGCCGTCGATATCCAGACTGAGTGAAATATCAGTCTCATTCGTTTTTCTCTTTATCTCGCTTGTACGCATCCTTTTTCTCCTTTGTATATCTGCGCCGTTTGCGGCATGACCCGGCCGCGGCTCTTTTGAAACGCCTGCAGGCCATCCTATGCTGTACACATTATCGCTTTGGTAGCCTTCAGCAGCGCTTCCATTTCTTCCTTTGTCCCCACTGTTACGCGGGTCCAGTCTCTGATGATATCACGGTCCCAATGACGTACCAGTATCCCGCGCTCACGCAGCTGTGCAGGATAATCAGCGCCTGTCTTCGCAAAAAAGAAATTCGCTTTCGAAGGCAGCACTTCTATATCCAGCTTTCTGAACTCGCCGACGATCCATTCTCTGGTCTCGATTATTCTGCTGCGTGTCATTTCGAAATAATCCCTGTCCTTCATGGCCGCAGCCGCGGCGATCATCGACATACTGTTGACATTATACGGATTGAAACTGTATTTTACTTTTTTCAAATCATCCAGTATCTCCCTGCTGCCGATTGCATATCCGACACGCATGCCGGCAAGACTTCTGGATTTGCTCATCGTCTGCACGACCACAAGGTTGTCATATATCTTCGTCAGCGGCACACAACTGTCGGCGCCGAAATCCACATATGCTTCATCTATTATCACCAGCCTGTTCCTGTCGCTTTCGACCAGCTCCCTGATCTGTCCGATATCAAGAGCGATCCCTGTCGGAGCATTCGGATTGGCTATCACTGCTGTTCCCGCCACGGACTTGAACGCTTCAAGGTCTATCGTCATATCATCTTTCAGCGGCACACTGACTGCATCAGTGCTGAAGACATCGGCATATACCGGATAGAAGCTGTAACTGATCTCCGGATAGCACACCTCTCTTCCGAAAGCCATGAACGCGAATCCCAGAGCCTCATCCGACCCGTTGGTCACCAGCACCTGATCCGTCTCGATATCATAATATTCGGCTATTGCCCGGCTGACAGCGGTCACTTCCGGATCCGAATACAGGCAGAGCCTGTCCTTGTCCATCTGCGACAGCGCCAGTTTGACTTCCGGACTGGGCGGAAACGGATTCTCGTTCGTATTCAGTTTTATGACCTGCTCCTTCGGCTGCTCTCCCGGCGTGTATGCTTCCAGAAACTCCATCGAAGGACGCATGAATCTGCTCATATTTTTTCCCTTTCGCGAACGACCTGCTCCAGTTTTTCCGCCATTTCCGTAATGACGCTGTTTTCAAATTTAAAGCTCGATTTGTTGGCAATGAATCTGGCACTGATATCCTTGAATTCCTCGATCACTTCAAGATCGTTTTCTCTCAGTGTATTGCCTGTTTCCACTATATCTACAATGACATCCGACAGCCCCAGTATAGGGCCGAGTTCGATGCTGCCGTTCAGTTTGATTATCTCTATGTCACGGTCCATCTCGGTGTAATGCTGCTTTGCAACATTTACATATTTGGTGGCGACACGCAGGGTCCTGTCTGTGTCGTCAGTAAATCCCTTCGGCGCAGCTACCGCCATCCTGCATTTGCCGATATCCAGATCGAGCAGTTCATAGACATCCGGCGATGTCTCGATCAGTATATCCTTGCCGACGATGCCTACATCAGCTGCATTATGTTCGACATAGACAGCGACATCACTGGGCTTGACGAAAAGATATCTGATCCCCTTTTCTTCGTTCTCCACGATGAGTTTTCTGTTTTTATCTTCAAATCCCGGACAGCTGTATCCCGAGCTCTTCAGCATTTCGTATACCTGATCGCCGAGTCTTCCCTTCGGCAGAGCTATATTCAGCATCACTCGGCCCCCTTTCCGCTGCAGTCTGCGGCCGCACTGCCGCTTCCTGCGGTCGAACCGCTGCAGCTTCCCGGATCCGGGGGGGCTGACTTGTCATCAGCAGCCGCGCAGACGCCGTCCTTCAATTCATAAAGATATCTGTATCTGATACCCTCGGGAAGGACCGACTCGGCCCTCACACTTAATCCCCTGCCGGCCAGTTCCATGACTGCTCCGGCTATGTCTTCTGTCTTCTCTGCTTCATCATACAGCAGGACTGCATCTATATCGTATTCGGCCTTTCCGGCTTTTATCCTGCCGATCTCGTTGAGATACAGAGCAAAGCCGAGAGCGCCCGCTTTTTTCCCGAACATGGCCATGGCCCTGTCATACTGGCCGCCTGCCAGGACATTCCGCGGCAGATCCTTGATATATCCCTTGAAAATGATGCCGTTGTAATAATCGATATCGTTTACCATCGAAAGATCCAGCTGCACTCTGCTGCAGTCTCCGGCAGACATGGCGCACAGCCCCATCCATATATCGTAAAGCTGGTCCAGAGCCTGTCGCATGCTTTCGTCGGCAGCGAGCTTTTCAGCTCTGCTGATGGTCTCCTCTACAGGACCGTACAGCCTGGTCAGTTCGACCAGACTTTCTGTCTGCTGTTCGCCGAGGTCTTCGGCCGCACCAATCTTTCTGATGCCGTCAGCATTCTTGTTCCTGATCAGCTTGAGCATGTGCATGTAAGCGTCTTCCGACATGTCCATGCTGCGCAGCAGTCCCGTGGCGAAATCCATATGACTCATCTCCAGGATGTATTCGCCGCTGATCGCTTCCAGGGTCCTGCAGGCCAGCGATACGACCTCCGTGATGCCGTAATCATCGATCCTGCCTATATACTCAAGGCCCATCTGGGGGATCTCTTTGAAATTATTGCTCTCTCTGCTCTCGCGGTAGACATTTTCGATATAGTAGAGCTTCTCGCTCTTCTCCGGCGTCGCCGCAGTATTTTTTATTATCGAAAGCGTCACATCCGGCTTGAGGGCCATCAGCCGGCCGTCAAGGTCCGTAAAAGCCAGCACCTTGTCTCCGGCCAGGAATTCTTTATTTGCCGCATACAGGCCGTATTCTTCGAACTTGCTCATCCTGTATTTTCTGTAGCCGTACTGTTCGTACAGCCCCCTCAGTCTGAGGGTGGCCTGCTCCTGAGGCCTTAGTTCTGCTTTTCTGTCTACCATTGCGTCTCCGTTATTTCATCTCTTTATTGCGTTAAAGCGTTAACTTGATAAACATTATATCACATAAAGCAGTATTGTCAATCTTTTAGCTGTTTCAATTGTTCGTAGCCGCAGTGTCACTTGAACAGGTCCTCCATTAATCCGATATCATACGTTTCATCTTCATCAGGACGGGTATCTGCAGGACCGCCGGTACGGCTTCCGCTGCGCCCTCCCTTTTGCGCTCTCCCCGCCGACATATTGCCGAGCGTTATTTTCTCCATTTCTTTTCTGGTTTCTTCTCTGGTCTGCGGATCCCTGATCTGCTCTTCTATTACCCTTTCGATTCCAGGTATGTCACCTGCCGGGAAGCGTTCTTTCTTGAGGGTCAGTATCATTTCCGCCACGACTCTGTCGCAGTCGAGACTGCCCAGACCATAACGGCCGGCCAGACGTCGGTATGTCATCCTGGTTTTTCTTCCCCTTACTTCTGTCGTAAGGCAGCCGATGTTTTTTTCATCAAGAAAAAAAGAGACGTCACAGACTCTTCCCGAAACAGGTTCACGTCCTCCTATATCCGTATTGGCCTTTATCACCCGCACAGCTGTATATACCGCCACCACTGTTATCAGCGCAATAAACCACGCACTCATATTCTTCTCCCATGCCCGTAAAAACAGTCCCGCCGCACACTGTTCGACGGGACCATGCATTTATATTATCTTTCTCCACAGTCTCCCGATATCTTCAACAGCTATCCGGTCTTTTGCCAGATCATCCGGAGCAAGTGCAGTATACGATTCTGCAAAAACATACTCCCAACCGAGATACTCAGCTATGCAGCCGAACTGTCCTTCGATGAAGCGGTACTGCGGATTGGTCTGTTTGCCTTCGCCTACGACGATCAGACCCATCTTTTTTGCCGGGCCTTCGGTCGTCTTCAAGGATCCGGAATAGAATCTGTCTATAACGATCTTCAGCTGTGCAGTGATCCCCCACCAGTATACAGGTGTGGCGAACACCAGTACGTCCGCCTGTTTTACTTTATCAACAATCTCGCTGCCGCCGTCATCAAAGACGCATCTGCCCGTGTCAGCGCAGCCGTCGCAGCCGCTGCAGGGCGCTATGTCCAGATCGCAGACATGTATCGTTTCTGTCTCGGCCTCCGTGATATTTTCTTTGATTCCTTTTTCAAGTATTGTTACGGCTGTTTTCGTGTTGCCCTTTCTTGGGCTTCCTTCCAGTATAAGTATTTTCATCATCTGCTCCTGCTGCTTATTTCTCCACAATTATCGTCTTTCTCCACTCACGATATCCATTTTCTTATGAGCATCGCTTTGCTCTGTTCCTGCTGCTTATTTCTTCACGAGTATCGTCTTCATCGCATAACCGGCTCCGATCGCTCCGATCGCGGCGATGCCGTATCCTGCCCAGCGACACCACTCCGGCATACTGCATATATCAGTGATTCCGAGTATCAGCACCCCTATTCCGAAGATCACGTCAGAGATGCCTTCCGGACGCAGCCATTTCTGTATCGATTCCTCTGTATACTTTTTACTTGTTGTGCTGCCCGGTACCAGTCTGCCGCTGATATTTACCAGTCCGAAGATGATCAATACTGCTCCTGCCGCTGCTTCAAGAATATTCAATATCAGATCCATTTATTCCACTCCTTGATTACTATCTGCTTATTATATCACAGCCCGGCCCCGGTTTGAATACCGCGCAGCATTGAAATCCGGCTACAGCAGTACATCATGCAAAAAATCCCGACCGCATGCATATCTGTCTTGAACACGACTGCCGATGTGTTAAAATAGTATCATCAGGAGGGAAACGGATTTGAGTGAAATGAATTTTGAAGTCAATCTAGGGACAGGAATTTTTTCCGAGCTGATACTCGGGTTTCTGATTTTTTCATCTGTACGCGACTTGCACAACCGCATAGGAGAGATCCGGTCACAGCAGTATTTTATTCTGATGCTGACCGTCACTTTTATCGAGATCGCCGCCGATGCACTCAGCAGGATGGACGGCAGTACCGGCATTATTTTTGATATCTATACTGCCTCTAATATGATACTGTTCCTGCTCAACCCTCTGCTGATGATCATATGGATGCTGTATGTCTGCGACCAGCTGTCGATTAAAAATAATGTCCGAAAGAGGGCACTGGTCGTTTTCCTGATCCTGACAGCTGCCAACGCGGTCGTATCGCTTTCCACTCCTTTCAGCGGACTGATATATTATTTCGATTCAGCCAATGTGTACCATCGCGGACCTTTGTTTATGATAACGGGCACAGCTATGCTCCTGATGGCAGTATATACCGAACTGCTGCTTATCAAATACCGCCGTAATGTCGAACGCAACCATTTTATATCCCTGCTTGTTTTCCTTATGCTGCCGGTAGCAGCAAGCATACTGCAGATACTTGTATACGGATATGCATTCGCACTCAATGCGACTGTCTACTCCGAACTGATAGTTTTCGTATATGTGCAGAACCGCAACCTTGACCGCGATTACCTGACAGGGCTCTACAATCGAAGGAAACTCGATAATTATCTTAACAAAAAAATGATGGCCGCAGATGAGAATCATCAATTAGCCGCGATACTGCTTGATGTCGATAATTTCAAGAGCATCAACGATAAGCTGGGACATACGGCCGGCGATACGGCACTGATAAATGTAGCTATGCTGCTTCGCAGCATCACCAGATCAGACACTATGGTCGCCCGATACGGCGGAGACGAATTCTGTATCGTGGCCGATGTACTGCGGCGCAGCGATCTGTATGCTATCATGAAGAGGATAAGGAACAGTACCGAATCGTTCAACAGCAGCGCCGACAGAGCTTTCCATCTGTCATTCAGCATAGGCGGCGACATTTATGATCCGGCTTCAGGAATGACGGTTTCAGAATTCCAGACACATATAGACGAACTGATGTATAATGATAAACTTGCTTTTTCTGCCTCCTGTAAAAACGACACCGATGTCGTTAAGAAAGAGCGCAGGGAAGCCGGCACGACCCGTGAAAATGGAGGTGAATAAAGATGTTCGATATCAGCATAAAACTGGCTGTAACCGCCATAGCTGTAACAGGCTGTCTTATATATCTCGCCGTGACAGGATACAGGACAGACGGAAAATAGACATGACCGAATGCAGGGCAGACGGAAAACAGCCGCGCCCTTGCGGACGCAGCTGCAGCCTGTATTCATATGGTATTTGTCTGAGGATCTCCTGTATGAATATTCTCTACCAGCAGATGGCGCATTTAGTCAAGCCTTTTGCTTTGGCCTGCGACAGTGTCACGGAATATATCGCGCTGGCACTGGCAAGTCCGCGGCAGCTTTTTATCCTGTGATATTTCTTTCCGGTCCGGGTGATGAACACTTTTCCGGAAGTGTGCACAGTGCTGCCTGAGGATGTGCTCCTGCAGTAATGACTGACTGCAACGCCCTTTCCCGCGATACTCCATTTGCTCTTCGTAGCTGTAATGACGATATCGCCTTTCCTGTCTGTTCTCCAGACCCTGATCCTTTTATCGTATGCTCTTAATCTTTTGAATACTTCTTTATTGGGATGTCCGTATTTATGGCCGTCCGTAGACACTATGACTTTTTCCGGATCAAAACGCTTTATGAAAGCGGAAGACGTCGCATATTTACTGCCGTGATGCGGCAGCTGCAGTATATCTACATTATGTCTGGCTATCGCCTCTTCAGACCCGTTTTCATTGTCCCCGCAGGAAAGTATCTGCATCTTGCCGTAACTGATGAATGATGCCAGACTGTCTTCATTGTCCGAAGAATAATTTCTGTCTGCCTGGACGAAAGTAAGACTGGCGCCGCCGCCGCCACTGATCCTGGTGCCGCGCTGCGGATGATGGAGTCTGCATCCGACCTCTCTTTTCGCCAGTCCGATCAGTTTCCTGGCTGTCAAGGTCGAATATGCGGCATCACCCGGATAATAAAAATGTCTGACTTTCATTTTTTTGAATACTTCCTGCAGTCCGCCGCAGTGATCGCTGTCAGGGTGAGTCGAAATACAGTAATTGATCGTCCCGACCTTCATTCTTTTGAGTTTGCTGACAACAGAGCTTCCCCGGCTGACTGTACCCCCGTCGATCAAAACAGTCCTGCCGCTCGGGAATTTTATGAACATGCTGTCGCCCGCGCCGACATTGAACCATTCGACTTTCATTTTTGATGCAGCCGCAGTTCCCGACGGCATCATCGATACTGCCACGGCCGCCGATAATAACACGGCAATAATACAGCTGCCGATGCGCTTCCTCTTAGTTGATATTCCCATATATCTCACCCTCTGACTTCCTTATTTATCTGTAATCAAGTATATTCCACATTTTCCTGTATTCCAAGATTTTTTTCCGGCACTGGAAAGGCCGCACAAAACGTGCGGCCTTTTTCATATCCTTTGTCATAATGCAGAACGACACAGACATTATACTGAGCTGGCTGATTCATCGCCTTCCGTCGTAATACATTGAAATCTTCTGCTTTTCAATTATATGTCCTGTCATCGAATCTCTCATCTCATTATAATAAAAACCATTATGCAAATCTGATACACGATCCAATGCGAATAACGTCAATTCGTATTTGTGTATTCCCGTCGGTGCCGGGCCTCCATAATGACAAATAATATCTTCACTGATGTTTCCATATGGCGCATAAGGCATCGCCCAACTGTTTCTGCCCTGGATAATATCAGCCTCTGATCTGCTTATGTTTTCGTCAATAAAACGTATATCGGCAGAAATACCGGCAACCAGCCAGTGTATCCACGGAACGCCTTCATCTTTGACATTGTCGTAGTCAATAAACACCAGCGAGAGAGATTCAGTGCCGTCCGGTACATTTCCCCACCTGAGCGGAAATGATCTTTGCGGCACGCCCTCGGCAATATCATCAGCATCTCTTGTACAGATGCCATATTTATCCTCCAGATATCCGCCCTTTATCGCAGAGCTTTCCAGTACCAGAGTCATTTGATATTCTCCTCACTCTCTTTCAAACAGAGAAGCCCATATATGATTTCCCCTGTTCGAACAGATCAACTGATGTTTTATGCGTTGTATGCTTTATTAAGCAGATCGAAATAATCTTTGACTGTAATTTCACGTGGATTATCAGGTGTGGAAACGTTCCTGAACGATGCTTCTGCGATTTCCTGAAAATCCGCCGGATCTATATTTGGTACGTCCTTCATCTTTGGTATGCCGACATCTTCGCACAGCTTCGTAAGCGCATCTACACAGCTGTATGCTGCTTTTTCCTCTGTCATTCCGGAAGTATCTACGCCCAGCTGTCTTGCCATTATCGCATGCTTCGATATGTCTGAAGGAATATTGAATTCCGTGACCGTCGGCAGCATTATCGCATTAGCCACACCATGAGGCGTATCGTACCTGCCGCCGAGTGCTTCTGCAATACAGTGCACAGCCGCAACATCAGAATATCCGAAAGCAAATCCGGCTATCGTGCTGCCCAGCATCATTCCCGTACATGCTTCCAATGTCGGCTTTGATACAGCAGTCCTGAGGTTTTTCTGTATTATGTCTATTGCATAGAGGGCGAACGCATCCGTATGCGGATTAGCCACCTTGCATGTATATGCTTCAACAGCATGCACCAGAGCATCGACACCGCATGATGCCATTATTTTCGACGGCAGTCCCATGAGGACTTCCGGGTCTACTATGGCAACTTTAGGTGCTATCCTGATGTCGAGAATGTTAAGTTTTTCATGCGTTTTCGTATCTGTTATTACTGCATCAAATGTAACTTCGCTCCCTGTTCCGGCAGTAGTTGGAATAGCTATGAGAGGCAATATGTCCCTTTCCAGAAGATCAAGTCCGCACCATGCTCTTATATCCTTGCCGTTGGTTATCAGTGTGCCTATAGCCTTTGCCGTATCGATCGAGCTTCCTCCGCCTACAGCTATCATACCGTCGACATTATGTTTCTTGCCGAATTCAGCGCCTTCAACGCAGTGTATATCTCTGGGATTAGGCATGATATTGTCATATATCACATAATCGACATTTTCTTTTTTCAGGGCCTCTTCGACCGGCTTTACCAGTCCTGCCCCTATTACGCCTTTATCTGCGATAAGCATCGCCTTTGTTATGCCCAGTTTCTTTGCTTCACTGCCGGTGCCGGCGATATTGCCGGGGCCGAATTCTACTCTTGTTGCCAGACCGAATGAATAATTACTTAATGTCACTGATTTCACGCTCCTTTCATCAACTGCATCATTTTCGTCTTTATAATCCGTTGATGTTTTAAATTATTGTTAATGTCGTCTATTGTCTTGTCTGCCTATACTACGGATCTTCCATCCTTTTTGCCTGCATTTACTACGGCGCTGAAGAGAAGCTCAAAAAACTCCACGGCCATAGCACATTCTTCCGGCTTCGGTCTTATCAGCTGCATGACAGGCGGTATCATTATCCAGGTGGACGAACCGATCAGAGAAGTAAAACCGGCACTCCAGTAATTGCTGACCGGGTCATAGTCCAACTTCATTTTGTTCATATCCAGCTTCACCATTCTGTCTACAATAAATTTATTGTTCAGTCTGCTCAGATATCTGTTGATCTGCTCGCTGGAACATTCTGACCCGTTATCCAGCCATTCAGCATCTTTTATGTCCATCTTGCCTTTGGCCTTGCCCTTGAAAGCGCACCTTTCTGTTTCTTTTTCAGTGTACTCGGATGCATCGAGCGAGACCGAGATGTTCAGATTATACGAAAACGCCCACATGCGGTTTTCATATGATTCATAATCCAGTTTTATGGATTTAACATATCTGAATCCCCGGCATTCTATCTCTCTGTGCAGCAGGGTCTTTCTGGTTTTTACAAAACGGTCGCCCAGTACTTTTTCAAAGATATCCGCCACAACTCCAAGCTTGACATCCGCCTTCTTGTTGATCCTGTGCTGCGATATTTCTTTATTTTTTATACTGCCGTTGCCCAGCCTTACTTCTTTTTTAAGCGACATCATAAAGATGCTCCTCTCATATGTCTCCGTATTTGCTATTGCGGCTGCAGACTCATTATACAGACGCAATAATTATATGATCACTTTGCTTCTTCTTTTGCTATCCACTCTTCAACTGCTTCATCCCATACCGGCAGAGGCTCTGATCTTTCTTTGATCTCCTTGACCAGTGTCGACAGAGGCACAACCTCATTGACAGGCAGCTTGTGTGCCTTATTCCATATGATCGCATAAGCTGCAACTACTGCCATAATGATGCATGCATAGGGAAGAACATATTTCAATGTGAAAATAGCATATAGTGCTCCGATTATTCCTATAGGCAGCGATACCCATGCTATGGGAGCTTTCCAGAGTCTCGGAAAATCAGGATATTTTTTTCTCAGTACCAGTACGTCGATCATCGCTATTATGTATGCTACCAGCCATGTTATACATGCCATATTGATAAGCATCAGTATTACATCTGATGTACCGCCGTTTGCTGTTACATAGATAGTTACCAGAAGGATAAGGAATACTGTAAAAGCTATGCCGTACATCGGTACTCTGTACTTCGGATGTATCTTCGCAAATACTTTCGGTACCAGCTTTTCTCTGGCCATTCCGTAAAGCATTCTGGGAAGTGCTGCGATATATGCATTACCTGTGGTGAATGCTGCAAAGACCGTGATCAGCCCCATTATTATGCCGCCGACCTGGCCAAGTATCGCCGTTGCCGCGTCAACATGAGGAACAGAAGATGTTGCCATCGTGCTCAGCGGGGTATATTTAACTGCTCCGAATACAAATATGATGTCGACCAAATAAATACTGATCAGTCCCAGAACAAGTCCATACGGTATGTTCTTATACGGCTTTTTGTTTTCTTCTGCCATCGGACAGGCAAACTCGAAACCTATAAAGAACCATATTGCTGTCCCCACAGAGCCGAATACTGTCGGCCATCCGCCGTCTGGAAGAAATGATGCGTTTGCCGCGATCGGATGAGCTACTCCAAAGTGCTCGCCTAGGCCGGCTGTGCCGCATACAGCGAGAATAACATATGTCACCATCATGATTATCGTAATGGATGCTTCAGCTTTCCCGTAGAATTCGACTCCAAATACATTAATAACTATTAATATTCCCAGTAGAACAAATGATATTACTGCCTGGGGTACTCCAAGCAGCGATTCGAACGATAATCCGCCCATCACGAGCTGTGTTCCGCCGTCACAGGCGATCAGGACCACATATCCGCTGAGCAGAGCAAACGTGCCCCAGAATCTTCCCAGTGCCGGCACTGTGTATTCAGAGATCATTCCGCCTCCAGGCATCATGGCTGTCAATTCCCCGAAGGAGAATGCTGCAGCCATCATGGGTATCAGAGCAATAAGTGCTGCAATCCATGTCGCATTACCTGATATGGCTCCGACATTACCGACTGAAAACATCGCGGTGCCGGAAACAACTAGGCCTACTGCGGCACCATACGACGCTGGGAAACCCAAGACTCTTTTTAGCTTGGTTTGGTTTTCCATTTTTACACCTCCTTATAAAATGCAAATGTGAACAACTTTTTCATAACATCAATCAGAGATGCATAATATGTGCCAATTTATTTTTTTGTTTCAAAATGTTAGCTTTTCAACATTAGATAAATAAATAACAATGTTTCCAAAAAAAATGTATTAATATTAAACATGATTTGTGTCATATGTTTAATATTAATACACATCGTTTAAATCATAGGACTATCTCGCTCATATCTGTATAAAAAAGCGAGGCTTATGTATTATATTTTTACACTATTCTCTTTTTATGAATTTTCCGGCTTTTCTGTTTTTTGTCAAGCATCCGTTGTCAACGACAAGCTTACCGTTGACATAAACCGCTGCGATTCCGTCAGGATCAGCATCAGGCCGTCCCAATCCTATGAAATTGGCATTATCGATTATTCTTTCCTGATCAAAAACAACGATATCAGCATTCATGCCCTCCTTAATTTCACCTATGTCCTTCAATCCAAACCTTTCCGCCGGAAGTACAGTTATTTTTCTTATTGCTTCGACAAGTGAAAGCAGCTTCTTTTCTCTGACGTATCTCCCCAGCAGCCTGGGGAACGTGCCTGAAACCTCAGGAGCACCTATGCCCGGATAATGCGGACCGTCCGCTGCATTGGTAGATACATATACATAATCTTTTTCCAGTGCCATGGGAATCGCATCAGAGTCACAGACAAATGCCGTTACAAGTGTCTGCGGATAATCCCTTCGCAATTCGGAAAACAATTTTCTGCTGCAGTTTTCTCCCGCATGTATGCCTGATGAGATCAGCAAGTCTTCAGCGGATACATTTCCATACTCCTTCTCCCACCCCTTTTCGAATATGCCCGTGCCTATGCAAGCGCAGTAGGCATCGTACAGGCCGCTGTCTGCTGTTATATCAAGCCCATCGTTTCTGGCTTCCTCGATTATCCTCAACGCCTCGGGCATAGCACCGCCGATGCCTACCATATACATCAGCTGCAATATCTGCACCTTGACTCCTGTCAGCCCTGCAACTTTTATTATTTCATCAAAATACCTCAGTGCCTCTCTGCCGTCCTTCCTCAAGTGCACCAGAATAGGTCTGTTGTATTCCTTTGCCACTGCCGACAGCGCCAACAGTTCATCGAAAGACGTACCCGGTACCAGTTCCAGGCCGAAGCATATGGCAAACGCTCCATATTCCATGAACCTTCTCGCCAGATCTACCATAGCATCTATTTCCCGTGGCCTGGCAGGACGTTTAGGATCTGTGACCCCGACTGCATTCCTCAGTACAAAAGACTGGGAGATGGAAAATCCCTGATTTACGATAAATCCATTCTCCACTCTGTCTATGCTTTTGCTGCTCAGTTCCCGTTCGCCGCCCAGCGTAGTCGTCCCACCCTGTTTTACCAGACATTCGCCCGAAAAAACATTTCCGTCGACATGCGAGTGAAAATCGATAAAACCGGGCGAAACTGCAAGGCCCCCGGCGTCGAAATAACTTGCACCGGTGAGGTCATCACTGGTGACAGCAGTTATTTTATCACCGCTGATGCCGACATTTTTCTTCTCGACCGTTCCATTGATAACATCTATCACATTGCCGTTCGTTATTACTGTATCATATTTTTTGTGCAACGACGAAATCATTATTTCACCTGCTTGTTCAGATAACGATATACCGTAGCTCTGCTGATATCGAGCTTCTCCGATGCTTTTTTGATATTTCCGTCGTATTTATCTACAACGCCCTTTACATAACTTGAAGCCATCTCTGAAAGCGCATATACTTTATCTCTTTTGCTCAGATCCATCGATTCGGGCACCTTCGGAGCCTTGATCTCAGCCGGAACATTATCCAGTGTCATTATCTCCTCTTCAGAAAGAATCATCATCCTTTCTATAACATTATCCAGCTGTCTCACGTTGCCGGGCCAGTCGAAGTCGAGCAGCACATCCATGACATCAGTGCTGACGCCTTTTATATTCTTTTTCATATTCCTGCTGTTGGCTCTGATATACTTATCAACGATCAGAGGAATATCTTCTTTTCTTTCACGCAGAGGCGGTATCTTTATGTGTACGATATTAAGACGATAAAACAGATCCTCACGGAACGATCCGTTCTCTATTTCGTCCTTAAGGTCTATATTCGTAGCTGCTATTATCTGTGCATCGAACGGTATGCTCTTAGTACCGCCGACTCTTACGATCGTATTTTCCTGCAGCGCCCTTAACAGCTTCACCTGCATATCCAGAGGCAGATTGCCTATCTCATCAAGAAACAGCGTACCCTTATTGGCGATTTCGAATTTGCCGCGCGCGCCTCCTTTTCTTGCCCCTGTGAACGCGCCTTCTTCATATCCGAACATCTCACTTTCTATCAGTTCTCTCGGTATGGCTCCGCAGTCTATCGCCACAAAGGGTCCGTTTTTCCTTTTACCTGCATTATGTATCGACTGTGCGATTATCTCCTTGCCGGTGCCGCTCTCGCCTTCCAAGATTACCCTTGCATCGTAGTCAGCAACCTTTTTTGCCAGCGTGACAGTCTCACGCATTTTCTTTGTCTCGCCGATAATATTATCAAAAGTGAAAAATGCCCTGTTAGTAGATCCGACTTTATCTGCGATCTCCTGGATATCTTCTATCGGTGTAAATATCCATACCATATGATTCTTGCTGTCACTGTCGCTCTCGCCCTCATAGCCGCCGCTTACCCTCTCTCTTTCCAGAAGGCAGCTGAATTCTTCTTTTTTACCTATCAGCTTTACATCCCCGTCTGCTTCTCCCTTATCTATGGCCTCCATGGACGGCAGAGTTTCAATAACATAAATAGGATGATTGATTATTTCATCCTTCTGCAGTCCCGTCATATTGATCATTTTCTGATTGGCAAAGGTGACCATCTGATTGTCATCGACATACAGCACACCATTTGTTACCCAGTCAAGGACTCTCTGTTTCTCTATGTTTTCTTTCTTTACCAGTTTGCTGTTCTTGAGAAGCGTGTAACGGTTTTCAATAGCACGTGCAGTTACCGCAATCATGGCAAGCATAAAATCATTCATATCCTCGCATGCCACACGCATCCCGATAACGCCGATTATAGTATTTTCATGCACTATGATCGGCGCTGCATAATTTGCATATTTATGAAAGGCCTGACAATAATGCTGCGCACCTATGACACTCACCGGCCGCTGCAGTCTCAACGCCATATCTATGCTGTTTGTTCCTATGTAACTCTCGCTGTCCCTGGTACCGATGAGCCTGTCATTCAGCTTCTCATGTTTGCTGTAGCTCATAAGTATGTTGCTGTCGGGATCTGCGATCCATACCTGAAAACTATCCTGTTCGAATATATCGCGCATATCCTCCATGATGAACTGCGATGCATCCATCAGCTGGCGGTGTTTAGCGATTATAGCTGCTGTTTCCTCCCGGCCGACATCCCTTCTCCTCTGTATCTTTCCAGTGGGATCCACACCGGCCTTTCTGCATCTTTTCCACGATTTTATTATTTCTTCAGGAACAATCCCGTATGGAATTGTACCGTCCTTGACAAAATTTACCCATGCATATTCGTATCCCAACAGTTCAGGATTCTCTATATTGTAAAAAGGATTATACGCCAAAACTGCATCTCCTTTCCTAATGGTATGTAATACAAATACCTGACGGGGTACGGGTATGTTATTTCATCATCTGTTGATAAAGTTAGTCTGCACCGGCTTTTCATATTTCGGCAGTTCTATTCCGGCAGCCTTGCCGCTTTCCAGACATTTAAGCAGCCATGCCATATTCTGCGCCAGCGTGCGCATAGTCTGCATGCCCTCGGCATCCTGTTTGATCTCTGAGGGATTGTTCCCGTGGACTTCATTCCAGTACTGCGAAGTTACGATCGGCATATTGCAGATGGAGAAGAACTTGTTGAGCCTGTCAAAGGCCGAACCTGCACCTCCGCGGCGGCAGGTGACTACAGCAGCTCCGGGCTTGCCGTAAAGACGGTCGCCTGCAGAGAAAAACAGTCTTTCCAGAAATGAACACGACTGTCCGCTGGCGCTGGCATAATATACCGGCGAACCTACTATTATTCCATCGATCTCACTGAGCTGATCAGTCACATCGTTTACTTCATCTCCGAATATGCATCTGCCTGTTTTCTTGCATTTACGGCATGCTATGCATCCGGGCAGCGGGTTTTTGGCTATCCATTTTATTTCCGTTTCCACACCGCATTTTTCCAGCGTGTCGGCGGCTTCTTTCAGTGCTGTGTAAGTACAGCCCTTCTGATTGGGACTGCCGTTTATAAGCAATACTTTACTCATTTGAGCTTACCTCCTGTTATTTTATAAATCAATTATACTCTGTTTTGACCGTTTTTCTATACACAATAGCGCTATTATTGATGTATTCAGTATCCAAGTCAGCAGATGCTGAAACTGTACTGTTCTGCGGGAATCGCAGCTGCTTCAGCCCCGGAGCGCGGCTATGATCGTTATGCTGAAGACCGCCATGACTACTGCTTCCGTGATAAGCGGCACCATCGCCATATGATACCCTGGCACTGCTTCCATGTGATAGTAAAGCATGTAGCATATCATGCTTATGACAACTGCCGCAGCCACGACCAGGCACAGGATCACTGCCGTGATATGCGTGAACTGACCGGTCCCGTATAAAGCATCGACAGCCGAGAGTTCCAGCATCGCCCAGCCTATTATCAGCAGCAGTTCGGATGTCGCCTGTCTGTGGAATATCACGCTGGTGACTATCAGCAGCACCACATAAAGGAGCACTCCTCCCCACAGTATCACTTTGCCGGGGAACATGGTCACTTCATGCGGAAGTTTGCTGATGCCGAACATCTGCAGAGCAACCGACACTGCACCTGCAGCAGCGGCCAGTGCCAGCAGCGGTACCGTCCGGCTGTGCGGCGCGGCCCCTTCCGGCCGGAACGCCAGTATCCACCAGGCCAGATAAAAACCGAGGCAGACTATCAGTACGATGCTGCCCCAGAAAATTTCTTTCGTATGTATATTGATAACATTCATATCTGCGTTCATTTCGTTCAACAGCATGATTTTTCAGTCCTCTCCGTCAGTCCTTCTCCCAGAAGAACATTTCCGGCACGCATCTGCGTCTGCTGTACAGAGCTTCCAGTTCACGCCTGTGATACAGATAGCCTTCATCGTCAAAGTATTTGGCATGCTTCGGGCATCCCTTGACACAGGCATTGCACGTTATGCATATGCCTTCGATTTTGGTGGCGTCCTCGTGACTGATGCATCCCATCGGACATATATCCGCACATGTGCCGCAATTGTCGCAGTCGTCCTTTGTCTTCGGCACCGCCTTGCGGACATCTATGGGATTTCCGTCCCTGTCTTTCGGTTTATAATGCTCTCTGTAAGGTGCATGGACTCCTGTGACACGCACAGGTCCATCCGGCAGCTCGTCCAGCTCTTCTACGAGTTCTGCGGCTCTTTCTGCAAATTCTCCTGCCTCTGCCATATCCTGGGCATCAGGCCGTCCCACCGCCAGCGTATCCGAAAATGCATGCTCGCCTACAAAAGCAGCGGCAGCGATCGTATAGAGATGAGCAGCTTCCATGATGTCGCGCAGTTCGATCAGCGCATCGTCATAATCCCTGTTGCCGAACAGGACGACAGGAATGCCCAGAGCCTTCTTGCCGTACATCTGTTTCAGATATTCGACAAGCACATTGGGTACGCGGCCGGCTATCGTCGGCACACCGATGATAACCAGTTCATATGGTTTGAAATCGAGCGGTTTTTCCCGATTCTGCGGCAGACTGAAATCTATCTCGCGATAAGGTGCATTCAGCTCTTCTGCCATCTGCTCTCCGACAGCTCTGACTATTTTTTTAGTCGTTCCAGTTCCGGTGAACCAGGCTGCACATACATCTTTGATATCCATCAGCGATCCTCCTAATACTCTTCATATCTATTGTACCACAAAAATGCCCGCATTGCCTAATCATGAATGTCAAAAGCATGCGGGTATCTGTACATTATTTATTTTCATATATCAGGTCGCTGTCTCGAACCTGGTGCCGCATTTCGGACAGGTCACCATGATCTTGCCCTTTCCTGCCGGCACACGCACCTGCTGCCTGCATGACGGACAGTAAAAGTAGCAGTACACTACCGCTCCGCTCCCGCGTCTGCTTCCCTGCGAAGCGCCTGCTCCGCCGGAGATGTTCTGCGAAAAATCAGCGCCGGTGACATTGCTCCGCCTTACGTTTCCTGCTCTCTTCGCATACCTGCGCTGTTCCTTTTCCTGTCTCTTCTGAGCCTTTTTCATCTGACGGAAATAATTCCAGTTGGCAAATCTGTTGCGCACCTTCAGATAAGCCTGATTTTCTCTTTCTCTGGCAGGGATGTTCCTCGACATCGTTCTGAAAATGCAGTAAAAGAAAAGGGCCAGACCTATCCAGTATATGTATCTGATGCGTATCAGCGATCCGGCCAGTTCAAGTATGACCGAAATGATCATCAGAAAAGTCGAAAGCTGGTCCCATCCCCGGCGTCCTGCCAGGAACTGCAGCAGCCCGTAGCCGTTCGGCCTGCGGTTGTTGTTATTGTAATTGTTATTGTACATTCTATCTCACTTTCCTGTTCTGTCCGGCATGCGTGCCGGTCTGAGCGTCTGCATATTATTCATATGCCGCTGCCGCCGAATGCCTGCGTCTTTCCGGTATGTCCGCTGCCCTGCTGCGGAGGCCTCCCTGAAATGCAGCAGCTCATACTTCGACTTTATTGCCTTCGTTTTTGTGTATCTTCAGCATGCGCTGATCAAGGTCCGAGATTACATTCGCTATGTTTTTCAGATCTGCGGCGGCCTCTTCACTGATCCCGTTTTCATTTTTGTATTTCAGTTCATGCTCGAGGCTGGCCCATGTATCCATGGCTATGGTCCTGATCTGGACCTCTACAGGTATCCTCTCTGTGTGATCCGCCAGGAAGACCGGCACCAGCACTACCAGATGAAGGCTCCTGTATCCGCTCTCTTTTGGATGGGCGATATAATCCTTCTCCCTTATCAATTCTATATCATCCTGCCTCAGCAGCATTTCAGATATTTTATATACATCATCCAGATAATTGCAGATCACCCTTATGCCTGCGATATCTGTGATCTTGCCTATACTTTCAGTGTTCACATCCCAGCCCTTTTTCTGGATCTTTTTGAAAATGCTCTGCACCGATTTTACTCTGCTCTCCATATGATGGATCGGATTGTGATCATTGCGTACGTGGAATTCGTCATCGAGTATCTCCAGTTTGGTAGATACTTCCCGTATCGCTGAATGATATATATTCCTTTTCTGCACGAATTTCTGCATTTCTTCCGCTACCGGGCGCAAGGCCGGCGGCAGTGTATCCAGATCGATCGTATAGTCATCTTTCTGTTCTATTATCATCTGTCCTCTTCCTGCAGCACAGGCTGCGGTTCCCGGGAAGCAGTCATTCTGCTCCTTGCAGCTTCTCAGGGATAACGGTGTAATTATACCCAGCACAGCTTAAAAATAACTTAATATAATTGTAACACGGCGCCGCCGCATAATAAACTGTTTTACGCTGTGCCTGCATCTGTATGTCTTTCCGTTCGATAATTTTTAATAGTTGCCTTGACAACCATGTCCGGCGGTGCTATATTAGTTGTCTATTCAACTAATATATGCCAGGATAAGGAGAACATGATATTTATGACCGATAATAAAACCGGAAACTGCTGCTGTGAATTCAATGGACCTCAGGATCATCGCTTTTTCGCAAATTTTGCGATGATCGGCAGGACAACGCATTTATATATGATCAAATATATGAGATCCATAGGCCTTGATAAAAAAGCTTTTCCCCCGCTGCTGCGGGCGATATCCGAAAATGAAGGCATCAGCCAGGATCAGATGTCGAAAGCGTTCCATATAGACAAGGGTGCTGTTGCCAAAAGAGTCAAGTCCCTGGAGGATCTGGGATATATAAGCAGAGTACCGTCTCCAGGAGACAAGAGAAGATATATGATCTATCTGACCGAAAAAGGCCGCGAGATCATGCCCTCTCTTATTGCTGTCGAAGATCAGGTTGAAGAGATCATGACACGCGGACTGGATGAAAATGAAAAAGAAACGCTGCTGCAGCTTCTCGACCGCGTCGCCGGCAATGTCTGCGGCGCAGTCTGCAAAAACAGTACGAAAGAGGACAATAAAGGAGAGATAAATGAAACTGACACTAAGCGCATATAAAAAATATATACCGATGATCGCTGCCTGTATCGCCCTGCTCTTCGGTCAGGCCATGTGCGAACTGGCACTTCCCCAGTATATGTCGGATATCATTGACAAGGGCATCATCCGCGGCGACCAGAGCTATATCTACCATACAGGATTATTTATGCTCCTCGTGGCGGCCGGCAGCGTTATCTTCGCTGTCGCGTCAGGCGCCTTCGCCAGCATCACGGCAGCCGACTCTTCCAGAGATCTGAGAAGCAGGCTGTTCAGGAGGGTGACCAGTTACTCAGCAGCGGAAATGGAGCAGTTCTCCACCGCTTCCCTGATAACTCGTTCCACCAACGATATCCAGAATATACAGCAGACCACAGTACTGATACTGAGAATGGCCTGCTTCGCGCCATGCATGGGGATAGGCGCTATCGTCAAGGCATATAATACCAGTCCCGGTCTGACATGGACTCTCGGCCTGGCGCTGGCCGTCATCCTCATACTGATGATAGTGCTCTTCATGATGGTGATGCCGAAGTTCAAAGTCCTGCAGAGCAAACTCGACAGGCTCAATCTCATCATAGGCGAAAGACTGTCCGGACTGCTGGTGGTCAGGGCCTTCAATTCGGAAAAATACGAGGAGGAACGCTTTGAGGATTCCAATATGGATCTCACTAAGATCAATATCTTTGTGAACCGCTGCATGTCATTCATGTTTCCCACACTTATGCTGATAATGAACGGCACCAGCCTGCTAGTCGTATGGGCAGGGGCGCACATGATCGAACAGGGCAGCCTCATGGTCGGCGATATGCTGGCCTTCATCCAGTACGGCATGCAGGTAATAATCAGCTTCCTCTTCATAACCATGATGTTCATCATGATACCAAGAGCAGCCGTTTCCGCACGCAGGATCAACGAAGTGCTGAGTGTCGAGCCGAGTATAACTGATAAAAACGATGCCCGCGAACTTGATCATGCGGCTGGACAGCAGAGCAATGATACTCATAAACTGAGCAACGCGTCTGACCAGCAGAATGCGGAGCGGAGCAAAAGTTCAGAGCCTTCGCAGATGCCTGCGGCTGTACGCGGAAAAGTCGAATTCAATAATGTTTCATTCAAATATCCTGACGCCGATGAATATTCTCTCAGCGGCATCAGTTTCACAGCCATGCCCGGTCAGACCACGGCAGTGATCGGCGGCACCGGCAGCGGTAAATCTTCTCTGATAAAACTGATACCGCGTTTTTACGATGTCACCGACGGCAGACTTGCCATAGATGATGTGGATGTGAGAGACATCCTCCAGAGCAGCCTTCGCGACGATATCGGCTATGTACCGCAGGAAGGCATTCTCTTTTCTGGGACCATCGCCGACAATCTCCGTTACGGGAAAGCCGATGCTGATGAAACAGAAATGCGCGATGCTGCCGAGACTGCACAGGCCGCAGATTTTATCGATAAAATGCCTGACGGCTTTGATACCGAGGTGGCGCAGGGCGGCACCTCAGTCTCCGGCGGACAGAAACAGAGACTGTCGATCGCGCGGGCGCTTATCAAAAAACCTCACATATATATTTTCGATGACAGTTTTTCAGCACTGGATTTCAGAACAGATGCCGTGTTGAGAGCAGCATTGAAAAAGAAGACCGGAGACAGCACGATGATCATCGTCGCTCAGAGGATCAACACCATTCTGGATGCCGACAAGATCGTTGTTCTTGACGAAGGAAGGATCGCAGGCATCGGCACTCACAGCGAACTGATGGATTCCTGCAGCGTATACAAGGAAATCGCTCTGTCACAGCTGAGCGAAGAAGAACTCAGAAAGGAGGGCGCAAAATGACACAGAAAAACAATGCGCCTCAGGGCAGAACTTCAAAAAGACCGCAGAGAGCGAAACATCAGGGACCCGGAGCACAGATGATGCCCGGTGAAAAGCCGAAGGATCTCAAGGGCACGCTCCATACACTGCTGCAGTACCTCAACGCCTATAAATTCAGACTGATAGTCGTATTCGTCTTTGCCATAGCCGGCACTGTATTCAACGTCATCGCCCCTACTGTCCTCGGCGATGCCACCGACATTATCGCCAGCGGACTGATGAAGGGGACCGGCATAGATTTCACGAAGCTGCTCCATTACATGTTCTTTCTAATTGGTCTGTACGGCATCAGCTGGCTTTTCAATTTCTGCCAGGGCTTCATCATGGCCCGGGTATCCCAGCTGGTGACTTACCGGATGAGAAAGCAGATGTCGGAAAAAATCGACAGACTGCCTCTCAAATATTTTGATATGACGACGCACGGCGAAGTGCAGAGCCGCTTCATCAACGATATCGAGACCATCAACCAGTCGCTCTCGCAGAGCATCACTCAGACCATCGCCAGCATCGCGACCATAATCGGCATCCTGGTGATGATGATCAGGATCAGTCTTATCATGACCATCGTTGCCCTGTGCGTGCTGCCGCTGTCGTTCGGCATCATCAAACTGGTCGTCGGCAGATCGCAGGGACATTTCAAGACTCAGCAGAATTCGCTCGGCGAAGTCAACGGGCATGTCGAGGAGATGTACAACGGACATACCATAATAAAGGCATTCAACCGCGAAGAGGAATCCATCGAAAAATTCGATGAGATCAATGAAAAGCTGCGGGCATCCGCATGGAAATCACAGTTCCTTTCGGGCATCATGATGCCGGCGACGCAGTTCATCGGCAATCTCGGATATGTCGCCATCTGCATACTCGGCGGATACCTGGCCATCCACGGCAGGATCTCAATAGGCAATATACAGTCCTTCATCCAGTATGTACGTCAGTTCAATCAGCCTCTGCAGCAGGTGGCCAATGTGGCGAACCTGCTCCAGTCGACATGCGCAGCAGCAGAGAGGATCTTCAACTTCATCGATGAAGATGAGGAAGCGGATGCCTTCGGCTCAGATACAGCAGACAAGATCACTGTCGACATACCAGATCTCTCTGACGAAGCCGCGCTTGCCGCTGCGAATGCGTCAGGCAGAGGCAGTGTGGAATTCAGAAACATCACTTTCGGATACAAACATGATGAACCCGTCATCAATGACTTCAGCTATAAAGCTAGTCCCGGTTCGCGGGTAGCCATCGTCGGTCCGACCGGCGCAGGCAAAACCACGATCGTAAAACTCCTGCTCAGATATTACGAACTGGACTCCGGCAGCATCTTTGTCGACGGACACGATATCAGGGATTATTCCAGAAAAGATCTGCGCGGCATGTTCGGCATGGTGCTTCAGGATTCCTGGCTGTTCTCCGGAACGATCCGCGACAACATCCGCTATGGAAAAATGGGTGCTTCCGACGAAGAGATACAGGCAGCGGCAAAGGCCGCGCACATCGATCATTTCATCAGGACACAGCCCAGGGGCTATGATATGGAGATCAACGAAGAAGCCTCCAATATATCGCAGGGGCAGAAGCAGCTGCTGACGATAGCCCGTGCCATGCTGGCCGACAATCCTATTCTCATTCTCGATGAAGCCACCAGTTCTGTCGACACCAGGACGGAGAGGCTGATACAGTCCGCAATGACACAGCTGATGAAAGGGCGTACTTCGTTCGTTATCGCCCATCGTCTTTCTACGATAAAGGACGCCGATCACATACTGGTCATGGACCACGGCGACATTGTCGAGCAGGGCACTCATGACGAACTGCTGGCCAGGGACGGCTTCTATGCCGGACTTTATAACAGCCAGTTTGCCGGACAATAATACTTCAGATCCGCAGCCCGGAGACAGCTGCCATAAGAGCGAAAAATTCCCGGCTACTGCCGAAGAGTTTTCCGCTCTTTCTTTTTTATGCATATAAGACCTGCACATATAAATGACAGCACCATCACCGCCGCCGGTACCGCATATGGGAACTCTTCTCCTGTCCGCGCAGCCGTACCGCCGGCAGCAGCAGTGAATTCTTTTCCGTCATCTCTGACAATGATCTGATACTGAAAAGAGTGCGACCGTGCTGTTTTCTCCGTGATATTTTCATCAGAAGCGAACTCCATCCTGCAGGTGACCGTACCCGGCCTGCCGCTGCTGTGCCTCCCGTAATAGATTCTTTTTCCTTCCAGCTCTGCTGCCGTATCACTGGCCAGTACCCTGCCGCCGCTCGACAGCGTTATCAGGATATTGTCCCAGAACGGATCATCGGCATGACCTGTTATTATACTGCCCAGGTATGATACCTCTGTTTTACTGTCGGTAGCCAGTTCTATCCGCTGGACGATCACATCGCCGGGATCTATATCTCTGATGAACTCATTCCGGTCTGTAAACACAAGATTGCTTCCCTTATTATAAAAAACCCCTGTGTCATATCTGTCTGTACCGGCCTGTACCGGGACCGCACACACTGTCTGGATCAGAACAGCTGCCGCTGTCATAAGCATGATCATAATATATTTCAACATGTCTTCCTCTTTTCAGGCGCGTAACGGCCCTTCAGTTGACCTGTATGCCCACTGTGATATTGCCGGTGCTGCTTTTTGTCGCTGCCATGGCAGCCGCCGTCGCGGATGTGCACCTTCTTGTGTAATTGATTATCAGGGCGCAGCCGGCGTCAGTCGCTGCATCCGTAAAACATTTTGCATATGTGCCGCATGTGCCTCTGGCAACTATCGTTCCCTTCAGCGCCCTGCAGCCGTAGAAAGTATATGAGACGTTCGTCACACTGTAGGGTATCATGCTGCAGGACGACATTTTGCTGCAGCCGTAGAAGGCATAACGCATATCCGTGAGCTTGCTGTTCTGGCTTTCTCCGACCGTAAACACCGGCGCCGCTGTCAGTTCGCTGCAGTTTCTGAAACAGCTGTACATCGTCCTGACCGAAGCCGGTATCGCCGGGAACGACGTCAGTGCCCTGCAGTTGAAGAAGGTAGAATCCAGACTTGTGACAGCAGCAGGAAGCGCAGCCGGCTCCGACATTTTTACGCAGTTGTAAAATGTGCTCTTCATGATCTCCACGGCCGGCGGCAGCTGCGGCATCGCGGTCAGCTTGACACAGCCGTAAAAGATCTCTGTCATATCAGTGATGCCTGTCACGTCTGCCAGACTGGACGCAGATGTCATATTTGTGCACGAACGGAAGGCGGAAGCTATCGAGACGACACTGTCAGGTATTTCCGGCATAGCGGTCAGATTGCTGCAGCCGTAAAATGCACTCTGCATATCGGTGACACCGGCAGGCAGTACCGGTGCGGATGTGATCGAACTGCAATTATAAAAAGCTTTGTTCAAGTCCCTGAGGCCGCTCACATTTCCCATATCCGTTACAGTGCTCATTGCCGTGCAGCCGTAAAACGCATTTTTCATGGCAGTGACGCCGGCGGGTATCACGGGCATCGCGGTCAGCCGTGTACATCCTCTGAATGTATCGTCCAGCGACGTAACGCTCTCGGGCAGCACCGGCGGATCGACAAGAGCTGTATGATCGCTGAATATGGATCCCAGATCAGTCGCCCTGACGCCGGGCCCGAAAGAAATGCTTTGTATCTCATCCCTGTATTCGAACCACGGGACCAGAGTCCCAAGTCTGAAGGGTGCGATATCTCCTTCTCCTGTTATCGACAGATGTTTCGTCGTGATATTATATACAGCCTTAACCGCAGATGTTGCTGTGCCGCTGCCATATGACGTCAGACCGTCTCCGCCCAAGTCCCATGAAACAGTATCCGATACTGTCAGAACGGCGCTGTCGGAAAAGACACTGCCGAGTCCGTTTGTGACCATGCACCTGTACTGCTCGCCGCTGGCCGAGGTATCCAGTGTATCAGTAGTATACCTTACGGATACCGCCCCTATCACAGCAGTCCATGTCTGCCCGCTGTCAGTCGATCTGTACCACTGGTATCTCAGCCCTCCGCCTTCTGCGGCTGTTTCAAATGAGGCCGTATTTCCGGTCAGGACAGCAGCATCCTCCGGCTGCACCGTTATCACGGGCGCAGCCATTCTGAAATTGAAAGTATTTACCGCACGGGTGGTCGACGACAGCTCCTGCGGACCGATCGCGACAGATACAGTGTCCCTGACTGTCCCGGCGTTGCTGCTGTCCGCCTCCGCTGTATTTTCAAGGAAGCTGCCCTCCAGGCCCTCATCGCTGATCCTTACATCATACTGTACCAGGATGCTGTTGTCCGAGGCCAGACTCCTGTACGTCCTGACAGTAAAATCGTTTCCGGATACGGAGATATCGCATGCGCCTGTTATGTCTCCTGCCGCCGTATCACTGACCCGTATAGAAGATGCATCGAGATCGACTCCCTGAAGCGATACCGTATCTCTGATGATGATATTGTCCGCGACGGCATTCTCCGTACTTTGCGATACTGCCAGTCTGTACCTGACTATCTGTCCTCTGCTGGCCCTTGATCTGCTGCTCTTTTTAACTATCGATAATCTGGGGACATATACATCTGTCGCAGCAGTCTCAGAATCCTGAATGATGTCGCTGCCTCCGGCGAGCGCGTGTCTTACTGACGCAGTGTTACTGAACCGCATTACACAGCGGTTTTCGTCAGTAAAGTGACCATGCTTTTCCGCAGCAGCGGCGTTCTCTGCACTGACCGTCACTTTCAGATTATATGTCTTGCCGTAGAATGAATCACTGTTCACATATTTCGCTGCCGCAGTCACTCTGCTGCCGTCTGTCGAAATATCGAAGTCTCCCGACACATCGGTACTGCCGTACATCACCCGGATATCTCTGACAGTCAGGCATTCATCTATCGGATCAATGAATTCGAAGCGGCTGTACCTGCCGGCTATTCCCTGCGGCACGTTATAGGAAACATTGTATGTCCATTCCTCATCCGGGCCGCTGACTGTATTGGACATCGTCTCGCTCTCGTCGCTGTCCGTGACTGTTTTCGTTATGCTGCCGTCATCGGGAATGCTGAGTGAGACAGCCGTATCCTCCGTATTTTCAGTCACCATCTCTCCATTAGCTGTCTGATGGATGAAAGCGGCTGTATTTCCGAACACTGCAGTCGTCCTTGCCGCATCATAATGTTCGTCATCTATTTTCTGTAAATGCACCCTGACTTTCATAGTGTAAAGGTTTCCGTAAAAATCGCTGCTGTCTGTCTTCTTTGAAACCGCGCGGATATTGTTATTGTCGGCTGTTACTGCGAAGCTGCCGGTCACATCGGCTCCTGCCTGATCCCTTATTTTTATTTCATCGATATGCATGCATTCATCGATCATATCGTTTATTTCAAAAGAACGATACCGGCCGGCATCGCCGTACGGCACATTATACGAAATATTATAAGTCCATGTATCGCCTATCCCGGCCGAAACAGTTTTGCCGGTCGCCGTTCCCAGAGTCACCGTCTTGTCACAGCTTCCGTCATCTGCATAACGCACCATGTCCATGGTCGCACCGATCCCCCATCCTGCCCATCCCCGGGACGCAGCCGGATTATGCTGCAGATATGTCGAGACATTATGCCCTCTCTGACTGGCAATCAGCGCATTGTCGCGTCCGTACTGCATGTTTATGGCGGACCCGGAAAATGCGAAGCTTGCCCTCTCCTGCATGCGGTCCGGATATGCATTCTCATCCAGCGATTTGACTACGGTTTCGTTTTCTGCGTTTTTATAATACAAAGTTGAATGTGCTGATATCGTTCCTGACGACATCGCCGCGTTAGACCATTTTTTTGTTATCGTGCCGTCGCTGGCATAGCAGACGAACTGACAGTTGTCGATGTCTGTATTTGTAAAAACAGATTTGACAGTTACCGGTACAGAAGTGCCGGCCCGGAAAAATTCAAGTCTCACATCAAGTGATTTTATGCCGCGGTTCGTGGCTCCGATCCATCCCGGCACAGTCTTGCTTACTGATACGATGTTGGGAAGCTCTCCGCTGTTGTCTGCATGAGAGACAGACCAGTCAGTGACAGTTTCAACGACATCCAGCTGCTGGCCCCTGTAATTGTAAACGCCCGGATATCTGACGCGTATGCCGCCTTTGCTGTTGGCTGCCAGCCTGTAATAATAATTACTGCTGCCTGCCCCGTACAGAGAGACCGCATCGATTTGCACGCCGGACAGCACCCTGCTCGATGATCCGGTCCGTTTTATATAATAATCAGAAGAAATACCGAGTGCCTTTACCTGCGCTTCCGTCAGCGAACCTGCCGCTGCATAAGGATACTTTGTGAAATCGCTGCTGGAACTGCAGGTACCGAATCCGGCAGTTCCCGCCCAGTTCGATTCAGACATCGCCTTCACGGCTGCAGGTCTGCCTGCGGCAATGAGCAGCGCCAGGCAGAACAGTATCAGTATCCTTCTTTTATTTTTTCGGCTTTTATTATTTCGGCACATATCATCTTCCTCAACCAGCTCAAATAGTATTATCTCCCGCGGTAAAATTATCAGCGGCATCTCCCCACGGCACCGTCGTCGAATCCGGATCACCGGCCGCAGAAAGGTCCTGCGTTATATTTGCCATCTGTAAGGCCTGGATCTCTATTATCAGATCCGCAGGTACTGCCGTGGATGTGACAACAAGATCATCAGGTATAGATACGCCGGTGAACAGAACGGATGCCTGACCCGCCTCTGTCAGTCCGGTATTTTTGTATATGTACATAGTGGTGACGCCGTCGGCTGTCGTTGTTTCTGAGGTATTTATCGTCCATTCTGCGCTGTTGAATCCACGCACCATCGACCAGGCCAGAGGGCTGTTCACAGTGACCTTTGCCCTCACCCAGGCCGCCGCAGAACCGGCAGCCAGTTCTACCGTCGGATTCTTGACGATCTCGTCTCCGGGAGCGACACTGCCGGGTTCTTCCCATCCCGGTTCCTTCAATACCGCTTCGACTTTCTGACCGCCCAGATTGAAGGTGTTCTCCAGGAGATAATTATCTGTCATGTAAGCAGCAGCGCCCCCGACCGCAAAAATCAGCGCGATGATCAGCGCGGTCATACGCTTTCTGTTATTGCTCATGCTCATATCCTTTGCATCTTTTCAGGGGCCGCCGATGCCGCGGCCCCTGCTGATTCTATCTGCTGTGCGCTTACGGAGTCACAAAATCACCGGCGGCATCGCCCCAGGGCGAAAGCCCCGATTCCGGATCATCAGCTCCGGCAAGCGTCTGCGTGACATTTGCCTTCTGTATGGCCTGGAATTCCACATTCAGGTTTTTAGCATTTACCGTCTCTGTCACTTCGAGATCTGTCGGTATGAGGACGCTGGTAAAAAGCACGGATTCCTGTCCGACTGTATCCAGTCCTGTATTCTTGTATATATACATCGTCGTTATACCGTTGGCTGTTGCCGTCTCGGCAGTATTCACTGTCCAGTCGGCATTGTTGAATCCCTGCACCATCGACCAGGACAACGGACTGCTGACAGTTACTTTTGCCCGCACCCACGAAGCGGACGATCCCGCGGCAAGCTTCACTGTCGGATCCTTTGCAACATTGTCTCCCGGAACTATGGAAGCAGGATCCTTCCATCCGGGCTCGTCTGCAGTTATGTCCGTCTTCTGACCGCCCAGATTGAAAATGTTTGTCAGTGTAACTGAATCTGTCATGTAGGCGATCACACCTGCTGCAAGCATAGAGGCAGCGATCGCTGCAGCGGCGATCTGTTTTTTTCTGTTTTTCAGTGTCCTTTCCATGTTTGTCCTTTCTGGCATATATGCCGTGCGTAGTGATTTATTTATCCCGACTGCTTTTTTTCCGCAGTTTCAAAGGCCCTGTGAAAGACGTTACCAGCAGACCGGCGACAGCGGCAGCCATGATGCATCTTATGGCAGTATTATCTGAAAGCCAGCTGATATAACCCAGGCAGGGGACATGAAAGAGGACTTTTCCCTTTACATCTGCCAGCGGAGTCTGCCCGTCTGTGAGTCTGCTGTTGTCTCCCTTCGTCGTCAGCAGTCCGACGTCTTTATCTACGGCTGTGACCCGGTGCATTATCGGTTCCCTGATGCCTGCCTTGACAAATATCACGACATCTCCTGTCTTTATATCTCCGACCGAAGGAACTCCTTCTATGCTGATCACTGCAGAACCTATCGGTATGGCAGGCTCCATGCTCCTGCCTCCTGCATAGTGGATCCTCAGTCCGCACATACAGCAGACCGCGAAGGCCGCCGCAAGGACACAGATGACTGATATGCCGATTATCCTTTTTTTCATTCATTTACCTTTATCTGCTCCGCACCGGGGCGTACCCTGCCGCAGCCGACTTTGATTTCCATTTATTTACAGTTTTATAATAGTATAATTTCCATTATTTGTCAATTACTTCCTGCCGGATAATTTCTCGCATAAAAAAAAAGAGCCGCACCGCAGGGTGCAGCCCTCTTCAAACACATATTACATTGTTTCAGTTGTCCTTTTACCTGCCTGCTTATTTGCCTTTCGGGCCGGCATTGACGATCTTCTTGTCCATGTTGGGATACTTCTCAGCGAAGTTGTTGAAGAACAGTCCTGCCAGTTTTTTAGCCTGTGCATCATAAGCGTTCTTGTCTGCCCATGTATCTCTCGGATTCATGATCTCCGAAGGAACGTTAGGACATGTCTGCGGGATCTCAAGATTGAACAGATCATCATGCTTGTACTCAACATTATTGAAGTCTCCGTTCAGTGCTGCTGTGATCATGGCACGTGTAAATTTGAGTTTCATTCTTGAACCTGTTCCATAAGGGCCGCCGGTCCATCCTGTATTTACGAGGTAAACCTTTGTATCGTATTTATCGATCTTTTCTCCGAGCATGTCAGCATAAACATTGGGATCCATAGGCATGAACGGCTGTCCGAACAATGTCGAGAATGTCGGTACAGGCTCTGTGATGCCTCTCTCTGTTCCTGCTACCTTGGAAGTGAAGCCTGTAACGAAATGATACATTGCCGCTTCCTTGCTCAGCTTGCTGATCGGGGGCAGTACGCCGAAGCTGTCAGCTGTGAGGAATATAACTACGCTGGGGATCCCGCCTACTCCGGGTATAGCTGCATTATTGATATACTCTATCGGGTATCCTACACGTGTATTATCTGTTATCGAATTGTCAGCATAGTCCGGATGTCTTTCTTCGTTGAGTATAACGTTCTCTACGAGACTTCCGAATTTGATGGCGTTGTATATGTCAGGCTCGTTCTCGGGATCGAGGTTGATGCATTTTGCATAGCAGCCGCCTTCGAAATTGAATATGCCTGTATCGGACCAGCCGTGCTCGTCGTCTCCGATGAGTTTTCTGTTCGGGTCAGCAGACAGTGTGGTTTTGCCTGTGCCGGACAGTCCGAAGAATACTGCAGTTTCCTTTGTCTCCGGATCCATGTTTGCCGAGCAGTGCATGGGCAGTACGTCTTCTTCGGGCATCAGGAAGTTCATTACTGAAAATACGCTCTTCTTGATTTCTCCGGCATACTGTGATCCGGCGATAAGAACTTCTTTAGCTTCATAATCGATGATTATGGCAGCTTCTGTATTGACTCCATCCAACTCGGGGATGCATTTGAATCCGGGAGCGCAGAGGATAGTGAAATCAGGTTCTCCGTATTCTGCAAGTTCATCCTTTGTGGGACGGATCAGCAGATTGCGTATGAACAGGTTCTGGCTGGCCAGTTCATTGACGATGCGGAATTTCTTCGTGCATGCCGGATCTGCTCCTACCATACCGTCGAAAATAAATATTTCTTCTCCCTGCAGATAAGCTGTCAGTTTGGATCTGATAGCCTGATACTTCTCTCTTGTAATAGGCACATTGACCTTGCCCCATGCGATCTTGTCATGGATACCTGCTGTATCGACGATGAATTTGTCGTTAGGGGACCTTCCTGTGTATTTGCCTGTTTCAACGACCAGCGCACCTGTGTCGCTCAATACACCTTCTTCTCTTCTCAAAGCGGCTTCAGTCAGTTCGGCAGGATCCATATTGCGGTAAACCGCTTTCGGATTGATGATGCCTAATTTCTCAAGGCCAAAAGTTTCCATTATTATCGTTCCTCCTGGTTATTATATAATGTACATTAATTGATTTCTCGACTCGCGTCGATTGCTATTATATGACGCCGCCGGAATTTTATCAATACAAAACGCAAATTACACACATGTATACAACAAATTCGTATCATACCGTAAAAGTCAGTATTTTCAGCACCGCAGGGCAGCATCCGGCCGTCCGCAGGATGTCTGCATAAAAACAGCGCTTCAGCATGATGCTGTGCGCTGTTATAGATATCTTCATCGGATTTTCCGTCGATTCAGAAGACTGCTTATTCTGCCTCCGCCAGTATGCTGCTGCATTTGACTGTCCTGATGCTTCCGCTTCTGATAATTATCTTTTTGACGCCGACCTTCTTGTATCCCGTCGGTGCTGCTGTATTCGTCACTGTGTATCTGCCGGCTCCCAGCTTCTTAACGACGATTTGTCCTCTGGAATCAGTCGTTGCTGTCCTGGTGATCCCGCAGCCCTTTATACTGTACTGCCAGCCCTTGACAACTGTACCGCTCTTTGTCGGTCTCTGTACGATCTTTGCTGCACCTGCCGGTGTATATGTCCTGATTATCGCTGCTACGCTCTGACGCGTCCATCTGTAATCTGTAAGCGCTGTTCCTCTTGAGCATGTTGCCTGATAAACTTTCTTATTGCCGGCATATATACCGCAATGAATGATGCTGCCGCCGGATGAATAAAGGATTATGTCTCCCTGCTGTGCTCTGCTGATATTTCTGCCTACATTATATCCTGCTTTATAATATGAAGCTGCTGTGCCTCTTCTCAATTTAATGCCTGCCTTGTGCATGCAGTAAGCTACATAGCCGCTGCAGTCGAATCTGTTGGGACCTGCTGCGCCGGATACATACGGACACCCTGTTTTGCTTCTTGCCACTTGCATGAGTTTCGCTGCTTCAGTTGACGGTTTCTTTGAGAAACCCGTTTTCCCTGATGCCGCCGAGGCTGTTGCCGGGATCATGGTGAATACCATGGCCACTGCCAGAATCATTACTATCGCTAAACTTTTTCTGGTTTTCATTGTCCCTCTCCGTCCTTTTTACACGCTTTGCCGTTTCTCATTATCCTTCCGACAATGCAAATTTAATGTATGAAGACCTCCCGGTCAATAAAACGGCCGATTCCTTCATGCAATCTTCAAAGAACAGGAATATCTTCACACAATCGACATATATCCAATATTTACCTGCCCATACTCGTCACCCTGTTTCATTTGTGTTATTGACACGGGGCCGGTCTGCTTTTAAAATGTACCCATGATTACAAAAGAAAAAGTTCTTGAACAGTTGGAAATACATAAAGGAAGCACTATTTCCGGCAGCAGCCTGGCTGCTGAACTTGGTGTATCAAGAAATGCGATCTGGAAAGCCATAACTTCTCTCCGGGAAGACGGCTACCACATCGATGCCGGCTCCAACCGGGGATACTGCCTGTCTTCAGACAGCGATCTGATTTCCCGCGAAGCGATACTTCCTCTGATACACAGCGATATCGACCTCAAGGTCCTCGATGTGACCGGCTCCACCAATAAGGATTGCAAAATACTGGCACTTGATGAGCCTGACAGACCTGCTGTCGTCATCGCCAACAGACAGACCGCGGGACGCGGGCGCAGAGGCCGCACTTTCTATTCGCCGTCCGACACGGGAATATATATCAGCTTTCTTTTCAAGCCCCGTCATGATATCACCAGCGGCATACTGATAACCGTAGCGGTCTCAGTCGCTGTTGCCAGAGCAGCCGAAGAAGTGAGCGGCAGGGATATCCAGATCAAATGGGTCAACGACCTGTACTCCGGCGGCAAAAAAATATGCGGTATACTTACGGAAGCTGTCACTGACATGGAGACCAGCACTATCAGTTATGTCATCCCCGGCATCGGCATCAACTGTTCCACCAAAGACTTTCCCGACACTGCCGGCAGCGTCGCCGGATCCCTGGGAGGCGGATTTTCACGGAACGAACTGGCTGCAAAGGTCATCGACAATGTCATGGACATGCTGCCCGACCTTGATAAACGCGACTTCCTGGAATACTATCGTGAACATTCGATGGTGCTGGGAAAAGACATAAACTACTTCTCTGCAGGCGATGACAAAGGTTCTCCTGCCAGAGCTAAAGACATAGACCGGAACGGCGGGCTCATCATCGAGCTCCCTGACGGAACAACAAAAACACTCAATACGGGCGAGATATCGATACGGCTGAAGTAAGATATCCGCAGGATCGGATCGCAGCTTATGACGACCCGAGAAAGGAAAAGAAAAATGTATCCATTTCAGGAAATTCAGAAAGCCGACCCGGAAATAGCCAGGGTCATCGAAAAAGAAATCGAAAGACAGAACACGCACATCGAGCTCATCGCTTCCGAAAACTGGGCCAGCAAAGCAGTTATGGCCGCCAACGGCAGCGTCCTCACCAACAAATACGCGGAAGGCTACAGCGGCCACAGGCATTACGGCGGCTGTCAGTGCGTAGATATGGCCGAGAATCTGGCTATCGAAAGAGCCAAGCTGCTCTTCGGATGCGAATACGTCAATGTCCAGCCTCATTCAGGTTCGCAGGCCAATATGGAAGTCTTCTTTTCGATCCTGAAACCCGGCGACACTGTTATGGGCATGGGACTCGACCACGGCGGGCATCTTACTCACGGCAGTCCTGCCAATATCTCGGGACAGTACTATAATATCGTTCCCTACGGAGTCAACGAAAAGGGCTTCATCGATTACGATGAAGTGCGCAGGATAGCCTTGGAAGCAAAACCAAAACTGATCGTCTGCGGAGCGTCCGCTTACGCACGGACGATTGACTTCAAAAAGTTCAGAGAGATCGCCGATGAGGTCGATGCCTATCTGATGGCAGACATCGCTCACATATCAGGACTGATTGCAGCGGGGATACATCCCAGCCCGATCCCATATGCACATGTGACAACTACAACGACCCACAAAACACTGAGAGGTCCGCGCGGCGGCATGATAATGTCCAGCAACGACATCGCCAAGAAACTCAATCTGAACAAGGCTGTATTTCCCGGCATCCAGGGCGGGCCGCTGATGCATGTCATTGCTGCCAAAGCCGTATGCCTTTACGAAGCTCTGCAGCCCGAGTTCAAAGAATATCAGATAAATATCGTCAAAAACTCCAAGGCCCTCTGCAAAGGCCTCATGGACCGCGGCATGAAAATTGTTTCCGGCGGGACCGACAACCACATGATGCTAGTCGATCTTCTCGATACCGGCATGACAGGAAAAGAACTGGAAACAAGACTGGACGACGCCTATATCACCTGCAACAAAAACACCATACCCAATGATCCGACCAGTCCCTTCGTTACCAGCGGCATCCGTCTGGGTACGCCGGCAGTGACATCACGCGGACTCAGGGAAGACGACATGGACAGAGTGGCGGAAGCCATATGTCTGGTAGCCGAAGATCCCGACAACAGAGACAAGGCACGGGCCATTGTCAAAGAGCTTACCGAAAAGTACCCCCTGGTAAAAACCGAGATCGTCTTCGCATAGCTTTTTTTCTGCTGATATAAACAAAGAAGAGATCGCCAGGCGGTCTCTTCTTTGTATTTAGGGGGTATCTTATATTGGGGATAGATAATATCTGTATCTACGGTTTTACCTTATCATTATTGGCGCATAACTCAACTATATTGCCTACAATATCTTTCCAGCCTTATTGTATCTTTTACAGCTGTGCTTATTTTTCAACGATTACAGAGGTGTATTACTGTACAACATTGTATTCCTGTGTTATGATACATTCGTATTTTTGATTTATAAGCACAGGCAGACACAGCCTGGGAGGTACCGTATGGTTACTGTAATGGAACTGCTCTCTCATCCTGTTTTCAGAGATTTCGAGCTGGTCACTGACAAAAGCGGAATATACAACCGCGTCAGAAATTCGGGAATATTCGAATGGGAAGATGAAAAGATGATCGTTTCTTCTTTTCATAAAGGAGACTTTGTAGCTACAACACTGATGGGGTACAAAGACGATCCTGACGAAGCCATGAAAATGATCGGACTGCTGCTCGACCGTCAATTGTCCGCGCTCTGCATCAAGCGCATTTATTTCGACAAACTTTCACCGGAGATGATCAAGCGGGCGAACAAAAAACACATACCTGTTTTTTTCTTTTCCGATACATATTTCGACGACATCATTTTTACTATAAAGAATGCCGTAACTTATGAAGAGATCAACAGGGCCGGAACACTCAGGATACGACAGCTGCTGTACGATGATCCCGATGATATAAGCAGCGAAATGCTGATATCCGATATCAATCCGCTTTTCCATGAAGAACTGATCTGCGGATGGGCGATGCCCGCCGACAGAAAAAACAGCGAGGCCATCCTGGAAAAACACAATAACCATATGCAGAAATCGGTAAAGACCCTGCCCGCAGAGCAGGGCGTGATCTGGTCGATTTTCAGATTCCCCAACGGGATGCTGATCATATATACAGACAACAGAAATAACAATGAATCAAATATGCAGAGCAAGCTCCTGGAGTTAGGCAAAACTCTTGATTTCGAGCTGGATGACTATGCCATCGGCATGAGCAATAAACATACTCACCTTACCGAACTCGGCACTGCAATAAGAGAGAGTGTATATGCCTCCGTAGACTCGCTGATCTCCGGCGAACGCATAAGATATTTTTCCGAAATCGGACTCCTGCAGATAATATGTCCGCTGCGAGGCAATTACTGGATGAAAACCTATTACGAAAGAATGTGGAACAGGCTCGCCAGCTATGACGAAATGCACAGTTCAGACCTGGTCGCGACTCTGATGGCCTATGTGCGCTGCAAAGCAAATATAAACGAAACTGCAGAAACGATGTTCCAGCATGCCAATACGATACGATACCGGCTCAACCAGATATATTCTGTGCTTGGCATATCGAATTCAACAGATAAACAAACACAGCTGTACATACTGGCAAGACTGCACACAATAAACGATATACTTAAGGACGAAAGAATATAATTTATGAGTAAAAAGACACAAGGCGAACTGATACTGCTGCTGACGGCGATACTGTACGGAGCATCATTCTCCGCCCAGCGCATCGGCATGCAGCATATGGGGCCTTTCGCCTGGAACACATTACGCTTTTTTATCGGCGCCCTTGTCCTGCTGCCGGTCGTTTATTTCACGGGCCGTCCCGCTCGCATCAAATCGGGATCAGACAGCTCCGCCGGCGACGGATATCCTGCTGCAGACACGCACCAGGATAAGAAGACACTGATCAAAGGCGGGGCGGCCTGCGGCATTGCCCTTTTTGCTGCGGCTACTCTGCAGCAGGTCGGCATCGTATATACGACCGCTGCCAAATCAGGGTTCATCACTGCCCTCTACATGGTCATGGTACCGATACTTGCTGTCTTCATCGGCAAAAAAGCCCGTCCGCTCATATGGTTATGCATAGTCATAGCCGCTGCCGGTCTTTATCTGCTGACGATGAAAAACGGCTTCGTCATGAAGACAGGAGACTTTCTGACACTTCTCTGTGCCTTGGGCTACGCTGTCCACCTGCTGATAATCGATCACTTTTCTCCGCGTGTCGACGGAGTCAGGATGTCCTGCATCCAGTTCTTCGTCTGCGGCATCTTATCTATCCCCTTTACTGTTTTTGCGGAGCACGGCATAGATCTCGCCGCTGTTTCTCAATGCGTCCTGCCGCTGCTGTACAACGGTGTCATTACCTGCGGCGTTGCTTTCACTCTGCAGATAATCGGGCAGCAGAAGACCGAACCTGCCGTAGCTTCCCTGATACTGTGTCTTGAATCGGTATTCTCCGCCGTCTTCGGCGCACTGCTGCTGCATGAAATGCTGTCGGGCAGGGAATTGCTCGGATGTGGTATAATGTTTACAGCCATACTTCTGGCCCAGCTGCCGGAAAAACGCGGAAGGAGACAACAATGAAAACCGAATTCACCAGAGAGCAGGCTATGGACCTGCTGAAAGAATATAACAAAGAAGAATTCCACATCAGACACGCTCTGACTGTTGAAGGAGTCATGCGTCACTACGCCTCGGTCATGGGCTTTGCCGGGGAAGCGGATTACTGGGGCCTGGTCGGCCTCCTGCACGACATAGATTTCGAACGGTGGCCGGAGAAGCATTGTGAAAAAGCGCCTTCTCTGCTCGACAAAATACATGCCGATGATGATTTCAAGCATGCCGTCGTATCACACGGATACGGTCTGGTCAACGATGTCAGACCCGATCATGAAATGGAACGCGTGCTCTTCGCTGTCGATGAACTGACAGGCCTCATAGGCGCCTGCGCCCTTATGCGTCCTTCCAGAAGCACGAAAGACATGGAAGTAAAATCTGTGCGCAAAAAATTCAAAGATAAAAAATTTGCAGCCGGCTGCGACCGCGACGTCATCTCCAAGGGCGCCGAGATGCTCGGCTGGGAACTCGACGAACTTTTCGAAGAGACGATCCTGGCCATGCGCAGCTGCGAGGATGCTGTCAATGAAGCTATGGCAGAATATGAGGCCTGACTTATGGGGACCATGCTGGAGAATAAACTGGATACTCTCGAAAAGCAACTGGGCGAAAACGACCGTCTGGCCATAATGGCCTCCGGAGGTGTGGACAGCACTTTTCTTATTTGCTGCGCAAAAAAAGTTTTTGCCGAAAAGCATAAGATTTCCGACCTGAAGGCAGTGACTGTGAACGCTCCGAACTTCGATCCTGATGAAATCAGTTACGCAAAAGGATTGTGCAGCGCACTCGGTGTCAGACATCTGGTCATCGATCTCGGTGAAGAACACCTGGACTGCTTCAGGAACAATCCCGACAACAGGTGCTACCTGTGCAAGACGAATATTGCCGCAGCCATCCAGCGCGAACTGCCGGGATGGACTATAGCGGACGGCACCAATGCCGATGACATGAGCGACTACCGTCCCGGCTACCAGGCCCTGCTTGAACACGGCATCATCAGTCCTCTCAAAGACGCCGGCATGACAAAAGGCGATATACGCCAGGGGCTGAAGGCCAGCAGCATCGGTATCTGGAACAAGCCTGCATTCTCCTGTCTGGCAACAAGGATACCGACAGGCGAAAAAGTGACTGCCGAAAAACTCCGTCAGATATACCAGTCCGAAAAGGTACTGCGGGATATGGGCTTCACGCAGATGCGCATCCGCCACCACGGAGACACTGCCCGGATCGAAGTCCCTCCCGAAGAACGCTGCAGATTTTTCAGCGAAGATGTCATGGACAAAGTCAGTGCCGGCATCAGGGGCGCAGGCTTCCGGTATGTCGCCCTCGATCTTGATGGGTATTCAAAAGGAAATATGAACTCCCCGGATAAGCCCTGACGACCGGATAAGCCCTGCTGCATTCATCGTCTGTCAGTTAATACCATCCATTATCTTCCATAAATTTCATATATTTTTTGTCAACACATACGCGCGATATATGTTATACTGCTCGTGTATTATTTTTTGTCTGAAGACAGAGATCTCCTCTGCCCTCAAACATGATTCTTGCAGTAATGCGATGTTATTTATTTTTTTATTTTATGGGAGGATAAAATGGAAAAGCTTTTCAAGCTCAATGAACTGAACACAAATGTCAGGACTGAGATCACTGCCGGCGTCACCACATTTCTTTCGATGGTGTACATACTGGCCGTAAACCCCTCGATCCTGTCAGCTTCCGGAATGGATTCGGCAGGTGTTTTCACTGCTACAGCCATATCAGCGGCTTTCGCTTCCATTCTGATGGCGTTTCTGGCCAATTACCCGGTGGCTCTCGCCAGCGGCATGGGACTAAATGCATATTTTGCTTTTTCGGTATGTGTGCCGATGGCAAAAGCCGGCATCGACAATCCCTGGCAGATAGCGCTCACCGCCGTACTGGTAGAAGGTATAATATTCATACTTCTCACATTGTGCAAATTCAGAGAAGCGCTGGTAAACAATGTACCTAAGAACCTCAAACTCGGCATCACATCCGGCATCGGTCTTTTCATCGCCATAGTCGGACTCAAGGATGCAGGCATCGTGGCCGCCAATCCGGACACACTGGTTAGCCTCGGCGACCTCGCTACACCGCAGGTGGCTCTGGCTCTGATAGGCCTGCTGCTGATAGTCATACTCTATCATTACAATGTTACAGGATATATACTCTGGGGCATACTCGCCACATGGTTCCTGGGCATGTTCGCTCAGGGCATAGGCTGGTACCAGGTAGACCCGGCCAATGGAGTTTACTCTCTTTTCCCGGATTTTTCGCACGGCGTAACACCGGCTGCACCGGCATTTTTCAAATTTGATTTTTCATATGCCGGTTCGCATTTCATGGAGTTCGCAGTGATCGTGTTCTCCTTCCTGTTCGTCGACCTGTTCGATACAGTAGGAACACTGATAGGCATCGCCAACAAGGGCAACCTCATCGATGAAGACGGCAACCTGCCCCGTGCAGGAAAAGCCCTCATGTCTGATGCCATCGGCACCGTATTCGGCGCACTGGTAGGCACAAGTACTGTAACAAGTTATGTTGAATCAAGCGCTGGTGTTGCTGTCGGCGGACGTACAGGTCTGACAGCCCTCACCACAGGTGTGCTTTTCCTGGTTGCGCTTCCCCTCTCCCCGCTGTTCCTTGCCATACCCGGATTTGCAACGACTCCGGCTCTGGTGTTCGTAGGCCTGCTGATGCTCAGCGCTGTAAAGGACATGGACTTTTCTGAGGATGCCGCAGGAACCATCGGCGGCTACCTGGCTATCATCATGATGCCCTTCACATATTCGATAGCAAACGGCATCATGTTCGGAATAGTTTCCTTCACGATCGTCAGGATCTTCCAGGGAAAAGCAAAAGATGTTCACTGGGTAGTATGGATATCATTCGGTCTCTTCGTACTCAGGATAATAACACTTATACTTCACGTTTAATGACTCTGAAAGGCTGCTTCTTCACAGAGGCAGCCTTCATACAGCAAAGGAACCACTATGTATTATGAAATGGAAATAGCGGGACTGAAAAGGAAGCTTCCTCTTTTTCCCGTCAATGACGATCTTTATATCGCAGCATTCATACTTTTCGGCGATGTGGAAATGACAGAGCATGCCGCAGGCGCGCTTCTAAAAAAGGCACCTGACTTCGACATCCTGCTCACCGCTGAGGCAAAAAGCATACCCCTGGCTCATGAGATGGCCAAACAGGCCGGCATGAACGAGTATGTGATCGCCCGCAAGGGACCGAAGGTATACATGGAAAACATCATCAATACCCAGGTGCACTCCATAACCACGAAGCACCTTCAGCAGCTCTATCTCGGACAGAACGAAATCGATCTCATGAATGGGCGCAGGGTCCTGATAATAGATGATGTGATCAGCACCGGAGAATCAATCGATTCCCTGGAAGCGCTGGCGAAAAAGGCGGGCGGCAATATAGTCGGCAAGATGGCGATACTCGCCGAAGGCGATTCTATGGATCGTCCCGACATCATCGCTCTTGAAAAACTGCCTCTGTTCGATTCCGAAGGAAATATCAAGGACTGATACAGCAGGATCAGACCAGCAGTTTCGAAAAACATAATATAAACATGATACCGCAGCAGGAGCTCCGCACAGGGTTCCTGCTGTTTATTTACCGCTATTGCTGATTGTTTTTTCAAAGTTATTGTTCTATAATAAATAATAGTTCAATTAAACTACTTATATTGAGAAGGGAGAGTTTGCGTCCGGAAAAGGAAAGGCCAGAGTCACCTGGAAGAAAGTATCTGAACGCAGCGGATATCAGATCGCCAAAAAGCAGTGCAGGGCCGGTCTTCAGGCCGGTCCTGTTTTATTGGCAAAACATGACGCTTAGTATATAATATCAGGCATGGAGGAAATAACTATGATAAACGAAAATCTTGGACTGGTAAGAACGGCGGCAGCCGCTCCCGTACTCAAAGTTGCCGACCCCGAAGGCAATGCCGCAGAGATCATCTCTCTGATCAGGCAGGCCGAAAAGGCAGAGACCGGCATCGTCGTGTTCCCTGAGCTGTGCATCACCGGATACACCTGCGGCGACCTCTTCTATCAGGACCAGTTATATACATCACAGATGAAAGCGCTCGAAAAGATCCTGACCGCGACTGAGACCCTTGAGGTCAGCGTCATCATCGGCCTGTATGTGCGTCAGGAAAACAACCTCTTCAACTGTGCCGCCTTCATCCAGAAAGGCGAGATACGCGGCATCGCACCGAAGATGTTCATGCCCAACTCCAACGAGTTCTATGAAGCGAGATGGTTCGCTTCCGGGATAAATATAACGAAGGAGATCAGGACGATAAATGTGCTGGGACAGACCGTGCCCTTCGGCAACATCGTCTTTGAAGACAGCGATTCCGGTCTCAGATGCGGCATCGAGCTGTGCGAGGACCTCTGGCTGCCGGTATCTCCGGGATCCAGACTCTGCCTCAACGGAGCTCAGATTATCTTCAACGCCTCGGCCAGCAACGAGACCATCGGCAAGGCCGGCTACAGAAAGAACCTCATCATCTCCGAAAGCGGACGCAGCATCTGCGGATATGTGTACACCTCTGCCGGCGTGACCGAATCCACCAGCGATCTGGTCTTCGGCGGACACAGCATCATCTGCGAAAACGGTCTCGTGCTGGAGGAAGGTGAAAGATTCTCCAGAGAGAATCATCTGACAATGACTGAGATCGATTTCGGCAGACTGAGATTCGAAAGATCGCACACCCACAATCTCAACGAATGCGCCAATGTATACGGCGACAGACAGTTCGTCCAGCATGCGCCGATTAGTCCGGTGCGCCTGGTCACTGCCGCAGAAAAACTGACCAGAAAATATGAAAAGACTCCTTTCGTCCCCTCCGCTTCATCAGAAGTAGACGCCAGATGTGCGGAAATATTCGATATCCAGGCCGCAGGTCTGGCCAAACGCATAGAGCATTCCCATGCCCGCAAGGTCATCGTCGGCATCTCCGGAGGCCTCGATTCCACACTGGCCCTGCTCGTCTGCGCAGCTGCCTGCAAACTGCTGAAACGTTCGGCTGACGACATAGTCGCCGTGACCATGCCCGGCTTCGGCACTACCGGCAGGACATACGACAATGCCCTTACGATAATGAAGCTGCTCGGCGCGGATGTGCGCGAAATACCGATCGGCGATTCTGTCAATATGCACTTCAGAGATATAGGCCAGGATGAGAACGTCCATGATGTCACCTATGAGAACGCGCAGGCCAGAGAGCGGACGCAGATCCTCATGGATATCTCCAATATGGAAGGCGGCTTTGTAGTCGGCACCGGCGATCTCTCGGAGATGGCACTGGGATGGTGCACCTACAACGGCGACCATATGTCCATGTACGGCGTCAACTGCGGCGTCCCCAAGACGCTCGTCAAATTCGTAGTGCGCTGGGTCATGGAGCATAAACTGAACGGCCCTGCTGAAGACAAAGCCTTCAGCAGCAACAACGCACTTATGGCGAAAACGCTGCAGGCCATACTCGATACGCCGATCTCTCCGGAACTGCTCCCTCCCGACAAGGACGGAAACATAGCTCAGATAACCGAAGACAATGTCGGCCCCTATGAACTGCATGACTTCTTCATTTACTACACGATCCGGTACGGCATGCGGCCGAAGAAGCTGCTCTTCGCGGCGCGTCAGGCTTTCGCGGGACAGTATGATGATGAATTCATAAAGAAGTGGCTGCAGGTGTTCTACAGAAGATTCTTTTCACAGCAGTTCAAACGCAACTGCGTACCCGACGGTCCCAAGGTCGGCTCAGTCAGCCTCTCGCCGCGCGGCGACTGGCGCATGCCTGCCGATGCAGATCCGTCATCATGGCTGCAGGAACTTGAATAAGGAGACCTTAATGAAATTCGAAGAAATGAAAAAACTCCAGAACGGCAGCGACATCCGCGGCACGGCTCTTACTGAACAGAAAGATGTTCCCGCGGATCTTACTGAAACCGAAGCCTGCCTGCTGGCAAAAGGCTATCTGCTGTGGCTGTCGGAAAAGACCGGCAAAAAGCCGCAGGATCTGACCATCTCGCTGGGGAGGGATCCGCGCCTGACCGGTAAACGCCTTCTGCACGGACTGTGCAGCGGACTGGGCCCTTACGGTCCTTCTCTGCTCGACTGCGGTCTTGCCAGCACGCCGGCGATGTTCATGTCCACAGTATTCCCGGGATTCAACTGCGACGGAGCCATCATGATCACCGCTTCCCACCTGCCCTACACTAGAAACGGATTTAAATTTTTCGACAGAGAAGGAGGCCTGGAGAAAAGCGACATAACCGCGATCATACGTTACGCAGCGGCCTTCAGCGAAGAAGATGGTGATGTCGCCGCACGTCTCGGTCCGGCGATATGCGAAAACGATTTCGATTATGTGATGGGGACCAGGAGCTTCGTCCCCGAGAAAGCCTATCTGATGGATGCCTACTGCGAACACCTGAAGCGCATGATCACAGACGGCATCGGCGACGGCGAGGAGCCTCTGACAGGGATGAAGATAACGGTCGATGCCGGCAACGGTTCGGGCGGATTCTATGCCCGCGATGTTCTGGAGCCTCTGGGCGCAGACATCAGCAGCTCGCAGTTCCTTGAACCTGACGGCACCTTCCCCAATCACATCCCCAATCCCGAGAACAAAGAAGCCATGGATTCGATCAGCCGTACCGTGCTCACCAGCGGAGCCGACCTCGGCCTCATCTTCGACACCGATGTCGACAGATCTGCAGCCGTAGACGGCAAAGGACGCGAGATAGCCAGGAACGGCATCGTCGCCCTCGCCGCCGCCCTGGTCGCCGAAGATCATCCCGGTACTACTGTCGTTACCGACAGCGTCACCAGCGACCAGCTGACAGCATTCATCGAAGGCCTCGGCCTCAGACATCTGCGCTTCAAACGCGGATATAAAAATGTCATCAACAAGTCCAAGGAGCTCAACAATGAAGACGAAGAGAGCTGGCTGGCCATCGAGACTTCCGGCCACGCCGCCATGCGCGAAAACCATTTCCTTGACGACGGCGCTTATCTGGCGACGAAGATCGTCATCAGGGCGGCTCTGCTCAAAAAGGAAGGCAAAGGCATCGACAGCCTGATTGCTTCCCTCAAGGAACCGGCCGAAGCCAGAGAAGTCCGCATGGATCTGAAAGACAGCGACTATAAAGAATACGGGGCCCGCATCCTCAGCGACCTCAGGGCTGCGCTGTCAGCCGGCACAGGAACTGATGCAGCAGCGGCAGCCGGTACAGGGCCAGGCACAGCGGATGCAGACGGCGCAGGAGCAGCGGATGCAGCACTGTCGGGGATGTCGCTGGTAAGCCCCAATTACGAGGGCGTGCGCATCAACTTCGCACCGGGATGCGGCAGCGGCTGGTGTCTGCTGAGACAGTCGCTCCATGATCCGCTGATGCCGCTGAACATGGAATCGAATTCGCCGGGCGGCGTAGATATCATCGCCGGCCGCATGAAAAACTTTTTGTCACAATACAAAGATCTTGATATTTCAAAACTGTGAGGTAGACAATGTTCAAAACATACGATAAAGAAACAGATAAAATCAAAAATGTCCCCATCGTTTCCTGCGCCAAAATGAAAGAGCTGGAAAAGGAAGCCAACGACGCCGGACTGTCATATTACGATATGATGGAGAATGCCGGCATGTGCGCCACAGTCATGGCTATGGGAAACTGTCAGGCCCTGCTGCAGAAAGGACCTGCCTATATCTTCTGCGGCAAAGGCAACAACGGCGGTGACGGACTGGTAGTAGCCAGGCTGCTGGAGGAATACGAAGCACCGGTAACAGTCATCCTTACAGAAGGAGAGCCGGTCACGCCCGATGCAGCCAAAAACTTCGAACTGCTCAACGGCCTCGATCTTGATATCATAGATATGAGCAGCGGCGGGGCCCTGCCCGATCTTGCAGACGCTGCCGCTGTCATCGACGGCATCTACGGCACCGGCTTCCACGGGGAGCTGAATACGCAGGCAGAGACCGTTATCGACGCCATCAATACGGCTCACGACAACGGCGCTTTCGTGCTGTCCCTCGATATACCCAGCGGACTGCCCGGCGATATCAGCAAGGGCGACAAGCTCGGCAAATGCGTCAGGGCCGATACCACAGTGACCTTTCACGCCAAAAAACCGATACACACCTATGATGACGCTCAGGAATTTCTCGGAGAAGTTACCATCGGCAATATCGGCATAACCGCCATACTCGAACAGAACAAAACCGGGGACAGGGGAAATGATATCGAAAATAATGATCCTGAAGACAGCCAGGATAAAACCGGGAGCAACTAAGATAAATAAGACAAATATGAAGATAACGAAGATAAAAAACCGAAGCATGCTCGTGCTTCGGTTTTTTGGTTGCCTTTCTTCAAAGGTCTGTCCGGTGTCCATCTTCAAAGTTCTGCTTTGATAGCCCTGTTCAAAGTACTGTTTTGATGTCATCCATCGGATCCCTGTTTGATATCTCAGACCGTTCTCCATGCGAACGGGCTCGGAGCAGAAAAATCACTTCATAAGTTTTCTGATGATGCGGTCGCTCATTTTATTATAAGGATGATAACGCAGCGGGATGTCTATCAGATTAGATTTCTTCACTATGCTGCGGTAATGGCTGAATGTTTCGAAGCCGTGCCTGCCGTGATAGCTGCCCATGCCCGAATCTCCCACGCCTCCGAAGCCCATGCGCGAGGTGGCCAGATGTATTATCGTATCATTGATGCAGCCGCCTCCGAACGAGCAGGAACTCAGGATCCTGCGTTCAGTCTCTTTTCTGCGTGTGAACAGATACAGCGACAGCGGCTTCGGCCGCGCCTGTATGAACTCTATGCACTCTTCTATATCCCCATAAGTGAGGACCGGCAGTATCGGTCCGAAGATCTCTTCCTGCATTATCGGCGAGTCGGGATCGACATCAGTCATCAGCGTCGGCTCCACGAATCTCCGCTCCGGGTCGCAGCCTCCGCCTGTAACGATCCTGCCGCTCTTCAGCAAACGCGTCACTCTGTCATAATGCTTCTGGTTGATGATGGTCGGCATCTCCGACATATCGCCTTCAGGGAAAAACTCGTCCAGTGCCGCTTTGTATTCTTCTATGAACTGCTCGCGCACGCCCTCATTGATGAGCAGATAATCCGGCTCCACGCAGGTCTGCCCGGCGTTGAGGACCTTGCCGAAGGCGATCCTGCGGGCTGCGAATTTTATGTTGGCGGTCTCGTCGACGATGACCGGGCTCTTGCCGCCCAGTTCCAGCGTCACCGGCGTCAGGTTCCTGGAAGCGGCTGCCATCACAGTTTTGCCCACAGCTACGCTTCCCGTGAAAAATATATGGTCGAATTTTTCATCGAGCAGTGCGCTGTTTTCATCTCTGCCCCCTTCGATCACCGTTACGTATCCTGGCGGAAAAGTCTCGCGTATCATCCCTGCTATGACATGACTGCTCTGCGGCGCATAAGCCGAGGGCTTGAGGATCGCACAGTTGCCTGCCGCCATAGCTGCCGTCAGAGGCGCCAGACACAGCTGTATGGGATAATTCCACGGCGACATTATCAGAGTCACGCCGTACGGCTCCGCCGAGACGAAACTCCTGGCCGGGAACTGCGCCAGGGGCGTCAGGACATGCCTGTCCCTCATCCAGGAAGCCAGATGACTGATGCTGTAATTTACTTCTGCCAGCACCATGCCTGTCTCGCACATATATGTTTCCGAGGCGCTTCTGTTGAGGTCTGCGTGCAGCGCCTCATTGATCTTATACTCATTGTCGATCAGCATCCTTCTGAATCTCTTCAGTGCATCGAGCCTGAAGTCATACGTCCGCGTAATGCCGCTTTTATAATAATCCCGCTGCTTTTTTACTGTCTCTGATATATCCATATCTTTCCCCCTTCCGTTTCATTGCTGTTTACATGTCAAGTATAGACTCGCGATCGAAAAAAGTCACCAGTCAATGCATCTGCTTTGTCTGTTTTTCTTTTATGACGCTGTCTGTTTGTTATTATGGAAGGGCCCTGCCGGCCTGCTGCTGAAGGCAGGCACTTCCTGCTGCAGATAAGCCTGCACGGACCTGATCCGCAAAGACTGCTTTGATCTGTTACACAAAGACCGCACGGGCCCTGCGGTCCATGCGGTCTTTTCTTTCTTAAACACACACTTTCGATTATTTGTTTCTCACTTTCGCTGCCTTTTGCGGATTATTTTCAGTTGTCCCGTACTCTTCTATATTCGTACCGGATCTTTTCTGGTCTGCACCGGACTTTTCTCGATTACTTCCGTACTCTTCTCGATCCGCACCGGACTCTCTGTCTTCTACTCCAGATTCAGCCTGGTATCCAGCAGCTTATATGTTACTATGTAATAGACCGCCGCCGGTATGGCTGCGATCAGCGCCAGGATCCCGATCATGATCTGTGCAGCTGCGAACTGTTGCGAAGGTATGAGGCTGTCCATGAAATCATTGAACGACGGCGGAGTGAAATTTCTGATCCAGAACACTATATTTATGACAATGACTTCCAGGATCGACAACCCGATATAAGCGCCTACAGCGCCTATGATCCTGTGGCTGCTCCACTGATGCCCTATCGCTATGGCTGCATATATTTTCAGAGCAGCTTCCCCGCCGATAAGCAGTACCAGGGCTATCACTTCTATTGTCAGCAGTACAGTCCCGCCTGCGCCCACGCTGTGCGACACATCCGAGAAGAACATGCCGATCCCTTTCAGTATCGCGGACGGAGTTACGCTCCATATTGAAATGAATCCTACGGAAACCAGCGCTACAATACCTGCAAGAACGAACCAGACAGCAGCAGATATAGTCTTGTTCCATATATGTCTCCCTGTAGTGACCGGCAGAGTGAACATCAGATATCCTTCCTGTCCCAGCAGATTTTTATAAAATCTCTGGATGATCAGGATCAGTGTCAGCACCAGCGCCACCGCTGTCACGGCTCCGTACAGGAGACCTGTGATCACATTGATCAGCGTCAGCTCCTGCAGTTTATTGATGACTAATCCGAACAGCAGCGATATCACCAGCCATGCGCCGTACAGCGGCAGCATGATGCGCCCGACGGATCTGAATTCATATTTCATGAGTTTACCTAACATCTGAATACCTCCCTGAACAATCCATCCACACTCTTTCCTTTTGCTTCCCTGATATTATCGGCGTTATCGTGGAGCACGACTTTGCCTTCCTTGATAAACACTACGTCATCCAGCACCGGTTCGATATCAGTGATAAGGTGCGTCGATATGACTACCAGTGCGTTCTCACAGTAATTGGAAATTATCGTCTTCAATATATATTCCCTGGCCGCCGGATCGACTCCCGCGATCGGTTCATCGAGAAAATATATACTGGCATCTCTGCTCATTACCAGGATCAGCTGGATCTTTTCTCTGTTTCCCTTGGAAAACTTTTTCAGCGGATCTTCTCTGCTGATGTCGAGGTTCTCCAGCATCGCTTCCGCTTTCTCTCTGTTGAAGTCCGCAAAGAAATCGCCGTAGAAATCCAGCAGCTTATCTACTGTCATGTAATTCGGCAGGAACTCCCTGTCGGGCAGATAAGCGACTTTCGCCTTGGTCACGGGTGAAGGCCTGTCTCCTTCTATAAGTATCTCTCCGGAAGTCGGCCTCAGCAGGCCGTTGGCCAGTTTGATCATGGTCGTCTTGCCCGATCCGTTCGGTCCCAGCAGTCCGACGATCTGTCCCTTTTCCAGCTGCAGATCCATGCCGTCCAGTCCTCTTGATCTGCCATAGTATTTGACCAAACCTCTGCATTCCAGTATGCTCATTTATTTCACCTCCGCTCCATTCCTGTTATCCGCGGCATATTTCTCAACCGCCTCGATTATTTCCTCTTTTTTCATGCCGAGCTTTTCCAGATTGCTGAACAGCTCATCGATGAACCGGTTACCCAGTGATTTTCTCAAGTCGTCCAATTTGCTTTCCTCCTCTGTAATAAAGCGTCCGCTGGTCCTTTCCGTATGCAGCAGGCCCTCCTGCTCAAGGCTGGACAGTGCCCTCTGCATCGTATTCGGATTGACCTCGGCCTCTGTAGCTATATCGCGCACCGATGCCAGTCTCTGGCCCGGCTTGAATGTGCCGTTTGCTATACTCATATGCATCTGTTCAATTATCTGAGCATATATCGGAGTCCCCTGTCTGAATGTCCACTCCATCGCTTCCTCCTTCCATCTCTTTCTTATTCCTTTCTTTCCATCCATGTACCGATCGTTTATTCTCTGACCGGCTGATGCCGGATCGATCATGCCTGATCAGACTTTAGTTGCCGCAGTCATACACACTTTTCTCTGTTTCTGTGAAGCAATGCTTCGCCTCTTTAATTTGTATTACTGTATTAACTACTTAGTACAATAACACAGCATGTGACGCCCGTCAATACTTTTTTCATATTTTTCTGCAGAGCATCAGGCGGACGATTTATGTATTCGACAAAAAATCAAATAGCCGCATGACTGCTGAAATATCAGCAGTCATGCGACAGTTATGCAGCATTCTTACAGCCTCAGCCGACTCCCTTTTCTATTCCTGTTATTCTCTTTTTCATTTCGGGTATACGATAATGCCAGACAGCATCCGACGATCCGCCTGTCACAGTCCTCGCGGCCCCGAGCATTTCAATTCCAGCACGATCGGACAGTGGTCGCTGCCGAATACATCCTGCCTGATACCCGCCTCGTTCAGCCTCGGCACCAGATCCTCCGATATAAGAAAATAATCTATGCGCCATCCGGCATTTCGCTCTCTGGCCTTGAATCGGTAGCTCCACCATGAATACTCCTCTTCCGCATCAGGATGCAGATACCTGAAAGTATCGACGAATCCCGCGTTCAGCAGTTCCGTCATCTTGCCGCGTTCCTCATCGGTAAAGCCGGCATTGCGCCGGTTCGGTCCGGGATTCTTTATATCTATTTCTTCATGAGCAACATTCATATCACCGCATATCACGACCGGCTTCCCACCGGATCCGCTCTTCAATTCACTGATACTCTCTGCGCCGGATCCGATCTTCGCGCCTGCCCCGGATCCGATCTTCGTGCCGCTGACATTCTCCGCACTGGATCCACTCTTTGCGCCTGCCCCGGCACTGAGTCCGTCATTTTCAAGCCGCTTCACATAATCGCGAAAAGCGTCTTCCCAATCCATGCGGTAATCCAGCCTTGCCAGCCCGTCCTTCGAATTCGGCACATAAACATTGACCAGATAAAAATCTTCGAACTCGCAGGTAACGATGCGGCCTTCGTGATCATGTTCATCGATGCCCATCCCGGTCGTAACGCTTACCGGTTCCTCTTTCGTCAGTATTAGCGTTCCTGAATATCCTTTTCTGTCAGCGCTGCACCAGTACTGATGATATCCAGATGTGCTGACTTCCTCCTGGCCCTCTTGCATCTTGGTCTCCTGCAGACAAAGAATATCCGGGGAAGATTCCTCCAGAAATTCAAAAAAGTTTTTCTTCATTACGGCCCGCAGGCCGTTGACATTCCATGACATCAGTTTCATCGATCACTGCTCCTGTCTTTTTTCTGTTTTTTATTTTCTGCGTTTCCGCCTTCAGATATTTTTATATTCATCGCGTCAGTCACTCGTGCTGTACCCCTGTCTGCTTCTCTTTCCTGTCATTTCCATGCCTGCCGCCGGCTTTCTTATTCTTCCCGGCCGTCGGCTGCCGCACTGCTTCTTCTCTGAGATCGCCGGCTGCCGCACTGCTTCTTCTCTGAGATCGCCGGTTGCCGCACTATCACGCTTTCGGTCAATGCTTAAGTGTTTTTCTGCTCATGACAGATGTTCTTTTATCAGCTGCTCTATCTGCGAAACGCTGAGTGGTTCGTCCCTGGTTTCAAAAGTCAGAATCAGATTTTTACCTATCTGTATTCCTTCACACCAGTAGTCCATTAATTTTCTGACTGCACTTTCCGTGTAACCCGGCTGATCCATCATCCCCATGTGTTCATAATATATCAACTGCCCTGTCTGCGGATGCCTTATGGTGAAATCGGGCCGGTATGCTATCCCGTTTGCCTTTATAGACCTTTCATACTCAAACAGAATACCATGCTTTTCCAGGACCAGACCGATGATCTGCTCAGATTTTGATCTGAAACTGATGTCATCGACCGATACTTGCCTGATTCCTTTTGCAGCTGCTGTTTCCTTCCACCGATCCAACCTGTCCTGCCGCATGACCTGTTGGCCTTCCCTGATTCCCGATGGGTCATTCCACATGCCCGGCTGATCCTGCCGCTTCCCGGTTTGACCGTTCTTAATGCCCGGCTGATCCTGCCGCTTCCCGGCTTGACCACATTTCATTCCGAAATGGCCCCACCGTTCCCGGTATGCCTTCGGCAAATTTTCGGCAATTTCAACTGGGTCGAACCGTTTATACTTTTTTATGCATTCTTCAAGTGCTGACACATTTTTATCAAGTATTTTCAGCAGTTCAATTATATACCTTTTATGACTGATTTTGTGCGCCAGTTCCACATCTTCCGGCCGCTGCTGTGAAAGGTGTCTCCGCTCCATTTTCCCCGATTTTGTTCTTACTTTCAGATTGATATATTCCTTGCCTTTTGAAACCGAAAAACTCAGCGTACCTGCCGGAAGGCTCTCTGCCTCCGCGCGAAGCCATTCCTGCAATTCCCTCTGGCTCTCATATTCTTTCTGCATCAAGTAATATAGTTCGCTCACTTCAACATCCCTTTTTATCTAATCAAAGCTCTCTTTTCTTATCAACAGCTCTCTTATCTCATCAAGCGCTTTCTTTCTCATCAAGCGCTCTCTTAACCTTATCATCATCCTTCTTATCTCATCAAGCATCTCTTGACCTTAACGCCATTCCTTTTAATCTCAGACACCCCTGTTCCAAAGCCTATCTCTCTCAACCTTGTTTTGACGAGCCATTACATTCCTTTCGCACTGTCTTACGCATCTCCACGCTTAAAAGTTTGCGTCTTTTTATCATTTTAACAGATTTGACGCGGAATATTACCATTATTTACCAAATACAGCGTTTAATTAATCAGCTTTTCTCGGAAATTCCCGTTAAAAGCATGACACTATGCCTGTTTTCCGCGTCTTTTTAGTAATTATTGCCCTTTTTACGCCAACTTTTTGACTCTGCGCGGGATGATCATACGGAATAGCAGACTGCGTGGGATGATCATACGGAATAGCGGACTGCGCGGGATGATCATACGGAATAGCGGACTTCGCGGGATGACCATATGGGAAGCGGACTGCGCGGGATGATCATATGGGAAGCGTGCAGAGCGGCAGGCGGCAGGCGGCGCGGCAGCCTGGGGATTGAAGCTGGGGAATCAAAGATGAAGACAGCCGCGGCCCTGCGGGCTGCGGCTGTCTCCTTATCTTATGAATACTGATTCTGAAATGTCTGCTGCTTGATCCGCATCACCGGATCCCGATTCTGCCCAGGCACGGCGCATGGACTGAAATGGCCTGCAGCGGCGCCATCTTCATGCGCCGAAGTCTGCATAGCCATGCAGATGCGGGGCCACATTGCTCTTCCGCTGCTTCCTGAGATGCCTGTACAGATCTGCTTAGCCTCAGAGATGCGGGGTCACATTGCTTCGTGGAAGGTGCGCTTGATGACTTCCTCCTGATGCTCTCTGGAAAGCTTCACAAAGTTCACCGCATAGCCGGAGACTCTGATAGTAAGCGTCGGATACTGTTCCGGATGTTCCATGGCGTCGATCAGTTTCTGTCTGTCAAGGACATTCACATTCAAGTGGTGAGCGCCCTGGCAGAAGTATCCGTCGAGCAGAGCCGTCAGATTCGTCTGCCGCTGCGCCATGTCGCCGCCCAGAGCGCCGGGAACGATAGAAAATGTATTGGAAACTCCGTCCTGACATACATTTCTGTACGGGATCTTCGCCACGGAATTGAGCGAAGCCAGGGCGCCGTTCTCATCGCGTCCGTGCATCGGATTCGCGCCGGGAGCCAGAGGCTCGCCGTGCTTGCGTCCGTCAGGCGTATTGCCTGTCAGCTTCCCGTACATAACATTCGATGTTATCGTCAGAGCCGACAATGTATGCCTTGCGTCCCTGTACATGGGATGCTTCTTCAGTTCGTCGGAAAAATATTTCACGATCTCGATCGCGATGTCGTCGACCTCGTCGTCATCGTTGCCGTATTTGGGGAAATCTCCTTCTACCTCGAAATCGACAGCCACGCCGCGCTCGTTCCTGATCGGCTTTACCCTGCCGAACTTGATAGCCGACATCGAGTCCGCCACAACAGAAAGTCCGGCAATACCGAAGGCTGTCAGCCTTTCCACATGCGTGTCATGAAGCGCCATCTGGCTGGCTTCATAAGCATATTTATCGTGCATGTAATGTATCACATTCATGGTATCCACATACAGGCCGGCCACGTAAGTCATGACCTTTTTGTAGCTGAGCATCACATCGTTGAAATTGAGGACCTCATCCGTCAGCGGTTCGATCTCGGGGATCACTTTGTCCCCGGTCAGCTCATCGATGCCTCCGTTGATAGCATAGAGAAGCGACTTGGCCAGGTTTGCTCTGGCGCCGAAAAACTGCATCTGCTTGCCGACAGTCATAGCCGAAACGCAGCAGGAGATCGCATAATCATCGCCATAGATCGGACGCATGAGATCGTCGTTCTCATACTGTATAGAATCCGTCTCGATACTCATTCTCGCGCAGTAACTTTTGAAATTCTCCGGCAGATCCTTGCTCCACAGCACTGTCAGATTCGGCTCCGGAGCCGTGCCCATATTAGTCAGCGTATGCAGATAGCGGAAGGAGTTCTTCGTCACCAGAGGCATGCCTTTGACGCTGATGCCGCCGATCGACTCCGTCACCCATGTCGGATCGCCGCCGAACAGCTCATTGTATTCCGGCGTACGCAGATGCCGCACCAGCCTCAGTTTGATTACCAGCTGATCGATCAGTTCCTGCGCTTCCTTCTCAGTTATCATGCCGCGGTCGATATCTCTCTGGATATAGATATCGAGGAATGTCGATGTTCTTCCGAACGAAGTCGCCGCGCCGTTGTTTTCCTTGACGCCCGCCAGATAACCCATATACACAGCCTGGACAGCTTCCTGCGCGTTGCCTGCCGGTCCTGCGATGTCCACACCGTACTTGGATGCCATCGATTTTATCTCCTTTAGCGCACGCACCTGCTCATTCAGTTCTTCCCTGACGCGTATCATCTCGTCAGTCATCGGTCCGTCCATCAGCCTGATATCTTTTTCTTTTTCTTCGACCAGATAATCGATCCCGTACAGCGCCACCCGCCTGTAATCGCCTATCAGCCTGCCGCGGCCGTAAGCATCCGGCAGCCCGGTCAGCAGTCCGTTGTGTCTGGCGACCTTCGTCCTCTCCGGGTAAGCATCGAAGACTCCTTCGTTATGCGTTTTCCTGTATTCGTGAAAGCGTCTTTTCACTTCGTCATTCATTTCATAACCGTACTGCTCCAGCGCCTGCTCGGCCATCCTGGTGCCGCCGTAAAGATTGACTATCCTCTTCAGCGGTGCGTCCGTCTGCAGACCGACGATCACTTCGTTTTCTTTGTCTATATATCCGGGTGCAAAATTATCAATGCCGGAGACCACATCCGTCTCTACATCGAGGATACCGTTTTTCAGCTCCTCATCGAGCAGTTCCTTGCATCTGCCCCATACCCTTTCCGTCCTTTCAGTCGGTCCTTCCAGGAAGCTCTCGTCGCCGCTGTACGGCGTGACATTTTTCTGGATGAAATTGCGCACGTCGATAACATGTCTCCAGTTGCCGCTGTTGAATCCCTCCCACTGCGGCTTCATGTCCGGTACCATTTTTCTTATATCTCCCATCTTTGCTTCCTCCTTATCTCGCCCCCGAAGGCGGCTCCTCTGATTATTTCTTCGTTCTGTGCAGCTCATTCGAAAAACTGATGCTGCAGTTCTCTTGTTTTATCCTCATCCATGGCCGGAACTCCCTCCAGCCTGTAATCGATGCCCATCTCATGGTACTTATTTACCCCGAGAAGATGATATGGTAACAATTCTATTTTTTTGACATTGCCGTGATTGGGCATCCGGCTGATATAGGCCTTCAGACCTTTGATATGTTCCGTGCTGTCCGTGATCCCGGGCACGACAACATGGCGTACCCACATCGGTACACCTGCTTTTTCCGCAGCCCTCAAAAAATCTTCTGTCCTGGCCAGCGCCGTCCGCTCCGCGCCTGTCCCGCTTTCGGATCCGCACGCGTTTTGTCCCTCGGATACGTACAGCTTCCCTGATCCGTTCCCGGTGATCTTCCTGTATCCGTCGTCCGTGTAGTGCTTCACATCATAAAGGATCAGGTCTGTGGAAGCTAATATCCTGTCATAGTCTCCGTGTCCGCAGCCCGCAGTATCGAGACAGATACTGATGCCTTCAGATCTGCAGCTTTCCATGACCTCGGCCAGAAACTCAGCCTGCATCAGCGGCTCTCCGCCTGAAAATGTGACGCCGCCGCCGCTGGCATCAAAGTAACTCCTGAACCTGACGATTTTGGCAGTCAGTTCAGCAGATGTCATTTCTTTTGCTGCCTTCACACCGGACGTGCTTTTCTCCGCCTTCGCACCGGATGTGCTTTTCTCCGCCGCCTTCGCACCGGGTGTGCTTTTCTCCGCCGCGTTTCCGCCTGCTGCCTGATCATTCGCGGCCTTTCCGCCTTTGGACCAGGTGTCGGGATTGTGGCAGTAAGCGCATCTCAGATCGCAGCCCTGCAAAAAAATGACTGTACGGATGCCGGGCCCGTCTACGAGGCCCATGGTCTCGATCGAATGTATCCTTCCCGTCTGCATGTTTCCTCCTTTCACTGCATGCGGTCCGGCTGACCGCTGCTCTGCGCCGGAGGCCATTCATATCAGTCCGAGGCATCCCGCGCTTATAAAAGAAAACGGAAAACAGAAAAGCCGAACATCATGGGCTTTCCTGATGCCCAGACGGTCGGCAAATATCATTCAATCATACTCCATGTGGTTTACTCCACTTCCGTCAGTCATATGATCACAATATAATAATAACGCGAAGATTTTCAGATGTCAATATAACAAATTTCGGACAGCAGCGCACCCGTTCTGTTCACCCTGACAGCAGCGCACACCTGCCGCTTCGCCCTGGCAGCAGCGCACCCGTTCTGTTCACTCCGGCTGCAGCCAGCCTCCTGATCCGGGCAAGAGTTGCCTCTGCCGCTTCAGACCTCGACGACCAGATTGTTCATACTGGCCGCATGATAGTAATCGACCCTGACAGAACACTTCTTTATCATCATAATGCCTATGCAGGCCATCGGATCATCGTTATTGCCCTTGTAATTCAGGGGATTGAAGCGGATGCCGTCATCGCGTATGCGGAGCAGGATGTCGTCTTTTCTGACCTTGACAGATATATCTATGACATGCTCTGTACCGTCTTTGAATCCGTGCGTAATGATATTGTTGACCATCTCCTCCACGGAGAGCTGCAGTATATTGCTGCGGCGTTTATCTATGCCGTGCTCTGCACAGAAGTCGCGTATATCGAGCACCGTCCCTTTAACAGTGTCAATGTCGTTCCTGATAGATGCCGAATAACGGTGATCAAAAGAAAACTCCTCCTCCGGAAGCGCCGCTATCCTGTCCATGAACAAACGTCCGGATCTGCTCTTTGCATATCTCCAGATCAGGAAAACGACAGGCGCAGCCGCTGCTGCAATGGGATACGATCTCCACAGTTCATCGATGCCGAACGCCCACTTCAAGGTTAGTATCACCGTCACCGGCGCTATGAATACGATCAGAGCGGAAAAGAATCCGGCTGCGATCCTTTCCCTGCTGACGGCCAGATATGAAGCGATCAGATAGGACAGATATGTCAGAGGCACCGAAGCCGCCAGACAGCGCAGACACTCGACAGCACAGGCGGCGGATTCCTGCCCGCTCACACCGAACGCTGCCGCGATGGGAGATGCCGCCGCAAATACAACTGCCGAAATGACCAGAATATCGATAAATCCTCTGGTAAGAGAAGCATGCATGGTCTGTTTGATGCCCACTTTGTTGCGTTCCCCATACATCAGAGACGTAAGCATACCGAAGGTCTCCGTAGATCCCTCAACGGCCGCCAGCAGCAGACAGTTCAGCGAATCCTTAACAGCCAGCGCAGAGGCTCCTGCCATCCCCAGCGAGACTACGACAAGGTTGTTTATCAGCATCATGCACAGCATGGTCCCGAGCTGGATAAACCCCTTCGAAGCTCCGACTCCGATGATCTCCGCACAGGCCGGAAGTGCTTTCTTCAGACTTATCAGTCTCAGAGCGCTGTGACCGGATCTGAAATATGTACAGACTATCAGCAGCAGGAGCAGATAACTGAACGAAGTCGTAAGGCCTACCGCTCCGGTGCCGAGATGGAATATCTTCAGCACGATAAAATCTAAAATCACATTGACTGCCCCGGAAACCATACAGGCTGCCAGACAAAGTCTGTGGGCCCCGTCAGTAATTATGTTCTTGATTATCATACGCGATACGATATACGGGATTATCCCCGCACAGCTCCCCATAATATATCTCGAACCGCTGCCGATCATCTCACTGTTCATGCCGCACATTGCCGCCGCTGCATCCGGAAACAGCAGGCCGAAAGCAACGATCGCTCCCCCGCTCAGCACCGAGATCATCAGCGAGGCCGTGAACACCCTGTCGCTTCCCTCTTTGTCATTAGCACCCAGATACTTTGCCCTGACAGTCATGCTTCCGTATGAGACCAGCGCGTTAATGATATATGAAAGACACCAGAAGACCTCCGCCAGCACTATCGACGCATAATGCACATCGTCAATGAAAATGGCGACAATAAGAAAATCTATCGTAAATGCCGCGTTCATCATCAGCTCAAAACTGATATTATAACGCGTGTTCTTTATGAACATTTTCATCAGCAATTTGTTTTTTTCGTTATATGTATCAGCCATACTCAAACTCTTTTCCCGGCATTTCTATTTCTGGCATTTAGGACAGAAGACGCTGCTGCGTCCGCCGATCACGTTTTTGCGGAGCGGCGTGCCGCAGGTCGGACAGGGCTCGCCTTCATGTCCGTATACCTTCAGGAAAGGCGTGTTCCGGTAATCCTGCCCTTTGCTTTTCAGATAAGCTGCCGGTGTGATACGATTTTTTTCAATGAAAAATGACAGGCTTGCCGGTATCGTTTCCGCCAGTCTTTCCCATTCTTTTTTCTTCAGAGAGCATGCTTCGCGGTCCGGCCTGATCTTTGCTGAAAACAGTATCTCGTCAGAATATATATTGCCTATCCCGGCGATCTTTTTCTGATCGAGCAGACATGCCTTTATCGTTCTGCGGCTTTTGCCGAGCGCCGACTGCAGATACTCCGCCGTCATTCCTTCATCGAAAGGTTCCGGTCCCAGCAGTTCCCTGCCGCTGAAAGTGTCCGCTTCACCGGCGTGCTGCAGCCATAACCTGCCGAATCGTCTGGTATCCGAGAAGCGCACTTCGACATCATTATCCAGGCAGAAGACCACATGCGTATGCTTCTCCGCCGGATGATCCTTCGGCGCCGCCAGCAGACAGCCGGTCATCCTCAGATGCAGTATGACTGTGTCACCGCTCTCCATAATGATCTGCAGGAATTTTCCGCGCCTGTCCATGCCGCGTATTTTCTGTCCGGCAAGTGCAGCACAGAAATCAGCAGCGTCCGGATGAGCGATGACTTCCGGCCTCGGCACTTTCACGGACTGTATCATACAGCCGCGGAGCTGCGGTTCCAGCACACGTTTTATAGTTTCAACTTCCGGCAGTTCCGGCATCCTCTCGTCCTTTCTTTCTGCGGCTGCTTTATCAATATCGCATCCGCACCAAAGAAATATCCTATGCCATATATTATACAGCATAGGACTGCGATTTATAACTATATTAGAAACTATTTCAGGAGTATGCGCCTATCTTCCTGACAGCTGCGGCGCACGCCAGCCGATCCTGCTTTCGCCGAAAACCGCGCCGCCGAGTATCAGTACCGCACCGGCTGCCTTGACGATATCCATCGGTTCGCCGAGAAACATCATGGAAAATACCACTGCCGACAAGGGTTCAAGATAACCCAGTATCGAGACTGAATGTACGGGAAGCGACCCTATCGACGAAAAGTACAGGAAACACCCCAGACCTGCGTTGACAAAGCCTATTATCAGGATCGGCAGCCAGTCGCTGCTCTGCACCTCGATAATGAATCCCTGCTTCGCGACAGTAAACACTGCGACCGTAAGAAATGCGGAACCGAGCGATACCATAGCGTTCTCCAGGCCTTCTATGCCGTGGGATTTCTTATTGAATATTACCATCAATGCATAAGTAAGCGCAGACATAGCTCCGCAGAAAACTCCCCATACACTGTTTCCTTCGCCGAGCGACTGGATGTTCACGAGCAGCATCCCGACCATGACTGCCGCGATCCCCGCCAGCTTCGTGCCGGTGATTTTCTCTTTGAACAGCAGCGGCGACAGCGCCATCACTATCACCGGGCCGCAATAACATTCCAGTGTGGAAGTCCCGACGCCGACCTGCGTATATCCTTCATAGAGAAACATCCAGTTTCCGCCCATCGCGGCTCCCGAAGCGGCGACCAGGAAAAAATCCTTCGGGCGGCTGCGCAGATGGAGCTTCTGACGGGTGATAAAAAACAGTGCGATCAGCACCATAGTTCCTATCATGCTCCGCAGCAGCACTATCTCATAGCTGTTCAGCGATATGAAACTGGCGATGATGCCGCATGATCCGAATATCAGCAGTGAAGCTATGTACTTATAGTATGATATTTTTACTGATGTCCCTGACGATATCCTTGCTGCTCCGGCAGAGTTTTCTGCTGCCGTGCCTGACGATATCCTGCTCCGCTCGATCTCCATTTCCTTCTCCTGCTGTCTTTCTGTTTCATTCTGCTGTCGGCCCCGGTTTTTCCGGTATGCACCGGCTCCTCCGGTATGGCCCCGATTTATGCGCTGCGGCTGCGACCTCCGTCGTTGATGCCTGTCCGCGCCTGCTGCGGCAGATGCCCCTCCGGAACTCATTTCGGCCTCTGAAACTCTTGATTTATCTGCATTTTTAGTGTAACATCATGTTATAAATCACAAAAGCGAATAATTATCATACTTTTAATTACAAAAACAGATGTATGCGATTTCAAATATGACAGACACCCTGATGTGCTTATATGCCGGCGCCACGGCACCGGCACCTGCGCCGCACCATCGAGCATAGCAGCGGGCCGCTGACGTTAATTTTTGCCCGCAGCGGCACGATACGGAGGAACAGCTATGGACATGAACATCCAGAAATATCTGGCCTTCATAAAGACAATAGAATACGGCAGCTTTACCAAAGCCGCCGAGATGCTTTCCTACTCACAGTCAGGCATCAGCCGCATGATAAACGACCTCGAAAAAGAATGGAATGTTTCTCTGCTGGAACGCGGGCGCGGCGGCGTCAGACTCACCTCTGAAGGCACAAGGCTGCTTCCCGCCATAAGAAAGGTCTGCGCCGAGTACCAGGCTCTTCAAACGCAGATAGACGATATGAACGGCCTCAAGTCAGGCCTGATCCGGATCGGCGTATTTTCCAGCGCCGCCACGCACTGGGCGCCGAACATCATCAGGGAATTCCGCAAAGATTATCCGGACATCGATTATGAACTGCTGATGGGAGATTATGTCGAGATCGAACAATGGATACTTGAAGGCCGCGTGGACTGCGGTTTTACACGTCTGCCTGCAGCTCCGGGACTCGAAACCGTATTTCTGGAAAACGACAGACTGCTCGCGGTCCTTCCCGAAGATCATCCGCTGGCCGGATGCGACCGCTTCCCGGTGGCAAAGATACCCGACTGGCCCTTCCTGCTCCTGAAAAAAGAAGGTCAGGACGAAGCCGCCGAGGTCTTTGAAAAGAACAGCATCACGCCGGATGTTCATTTTACTACATGGAACGATTATGCTATTATGTCGATGGTGGAAAGCGGCATGGGCATCAGCATCCTTCCGGAACTGATCCTGCGCCGGATTCCTTATCATATAGTGATCAAAGAACTCGATGTTCCCGCCAGCCGCGGACTGTGCATGGCGATGCGCGCCCAGGGAACTGCTCCGCTGGCAGTGCGCGAATTCATCAAATACCTGAAGTACCGCTGACCGTGCGAACAAATGACCAGGCAAACAAAAAACAATTGAACATAGAATAGCAAACCGCCCGGTCTCATAAAAACGATCGGACGGATGAAAATGAAAACCGCCCGGCCTCAGAAAAACGATCGGGCGGATGAAAATGAAAACCGCCCGGCCTCAGAAAAATACCCGGTAAGATACAATAAGCGAAGAGAACCAGAAAAGAGATGAGATGTATATGAACAACAAAATCAAAACGAACCTTCTTGCTTTCCTGACCGTGCTGCTGTGGGGCTCAGGCTTTCCCTTCACCCGTGTTATCGGAAGCGAGATCTCATCATATTCTCTCGGCCTTATACGCTGCGCACTGGCAGCGATCATCCTGCTCGTGATCGGCAGGATCGTCCACATCAGGAAACCCTTCTGCAAGAAAGATCTTCTGTGGTTCTTTCTTTCCGGAATGGCCGGCTTCTCGGTATACTTCATCTTTTTCAATCTGGGACTCACTACTCTCAATTCCGCTACGGGAAGCATCATCACGGCAGCTGCTCCGATCCTGACGGCAATCGGCGTTTTCAAACTCTACCACGAAAAGATCAACCTCATCGGCTGGCTCTCCATAGCCTGCGCCTTCGGAGGCGTGGCTGTGCTGCTGCTGTGGAACGGCGTCCTTTCAATAAATGTCGGCGTGATATGGATGTTCCTCTGCGCAGCTGTGTTTGCAGTCTACAATATCCTCAACCGCAAATTCACGGAAATGGGATACACCGCCATAGAGATCACGACATACAGCGCCATAGCCGGCACTGTTCAGATGCTCGCCTTCCTGCCGCAGACGATCTCAGACATATCGTCAGCCAGCATGACCGCAAACATGGCGGCTCTTTACCTCGGCGTCATGCCCAGCGCACTCGCCTACTTCTTCTGGAGCGCAGCAATATCGCGGGCAGAAAGGACCAGCGAAGTATCAAACTACCTTTTCATCAACCCGCTCATCGCAGCAGTGCTCGGCTTCCTTATGCTGCATGAGATCCCTGACATGGGGACCTTTATCGGCGGCATCATAATAATCGCCAGCGTCATCGTCTTCAGCACGAAGGGCAATCCGGATCATCTCTGATGCCCGGCACTGCCGACAGCCGAACGGTTTCGACCTGCACCCTGCTTCGACGCGGATCCGATCAGCAGCATCATCTCACCGCACCTTCTGCGGCGGCGGCTTTCACTTTTTACGAACGGTTATCAGATATTCATTGACATATATGCTGCGTCCGCGCAGATTGCGGCTGCCTCTGAAAGTGTTGTATCTTATCTCCTGATAATGGACATCTCCATACCGTTCCAGTATGGTTTTCATTTCATCTAAAGATATATAGCCCTCGGAATTATATGAGATGAGCAGATATCTGCTCCTGATTTCACTGATCAGTTCCTCAAAAGCAGCCTTCACCTGCGGCGCCTTATTATAGCGCGACCTGTTCCAGTTGTCCGGTATGCCGGATACCGCGCTCTGACGGCCGCTTATTTTATTGTCGGCGATCACATTGAGCATAAAGTAATTCGAGCCGTAGGGATGCTGGTTATACGGCGGATCTATGTAAGCAACATCGATCCGGCCTGCCTCCTCTGCAAGCCTGCGGGCGAGCTCGTTGGCATCTTCTCTGTAGACCATGTGTTCACACGAGAAGCTGCTCAGCACCGGCTCCGGCAGTCTGATCCTGCCCTTTATACGCGACAGCGCATTCTCGCCGTCGCCGCCGAACTGACCTCTGCCGGTGCGCGAGTTTTTATAGAATCCCTTGAACACTCCGCTGGTATTGGTATGCACCGAGGCTTCATAGAGAAGCGGAGCCAGAAAATATTTCTGCAGCGGCTGCGGCACCTGATCTATCGCGGCTCTGTATGTATCGATCGCGGCGGCGTTTTCCGCAGTATAAAATACGCGTTCGCCTTTCCGTATGTCATCATCGTCATGCGGCGCATATTCTCTGGATATGATCCCTCTGATCAGGCCTCCGCCTGCGGCCGTGCGGCGTTCCGTGGAACCGTCTGTTTCGCCTGCGGCCGTGCGGCATTCCGAAAAATCACTGCGCTCCTGCGCCGCCGCGTCACTGCAGCGGCATTCAAAGAAATCGTCGACTTCTTTTTTATATTTTTTGTATTCGCTTCCCGCGAGATCCTCGCGATCAGAAAGATAGCATTCATTGATTATCTGGCTGTAGTGCTCCAGGTCATTGGCCAGCACCAGCGAGGAATACTGTTTCAGCAGTCTTGCCACAATGCCGGAACCCGAAAACATGTCAAGAGATACGATCTTTTCTCTGCCGAGATCGTGTCTGATTTCTTCGAGGCAGGCGCTGATATTTGTCAGCAGGCCTCGTTTATTTCCTATGTAAGTGATTATCTGCTCCTGCAGATATCTGTCGTCTTCCTGCATAATAAGTCTGCTGTTATTCCTCTGCATCTGTAATCTGTCTGCGTCTCCGTTCATCAGCGTCCGACCTTTATCAAAGCCGCAGCGATGGTCCTGAACATCGTATCTGCATCCAGCGGTTTTGCGATGTGAGCATCCATGCTATTTTCCAGACTCTTTTTGATGTCATCTGAAAAAGCATCTGCCGTCATAGCGATGATCGGAACGGCCGCGTCGCGGCGGTCAAGAGCACGTATAGCCGCAGTTGCCTCATACCCATCCATATACGGCATCCGTATATCCATAAGTATAGCATCATATTCACCTTCTCTGCTGGCTGCAAACCGTTCGACTCCGGATCTCCCGTCATATGCCGTATCTGCTGTTATACCTTTCTCTTCAAGCATCGCCACTGCTATTTCGCGATTCAGTTCATTGTCTTCGCACACCAGCATCTTCATACCCTCAAAATCGAAATCCTGATCGCCCTGAACTTCGGGCACAGCTTCTTCAATTTCGTCCGTTCTCTTGAAATGTATGCGTACAATAAATGTAGTTCCCCTGTCTTTTTCACTCTGTACATCGATCGTGCCGCCCATGAGATTCACGAGCCTCTTCACGATAGAAAGGCCCAGACCTGTCCCCACTGATTCATATCCGTGACGGCGTTCCTGAGAAAACGGTTCAAAAATATGCGGCAGGAACTCTTCCGATATACCTATACCGTCGTCTTTAACCATTATTTCTGTCACTGCATCCGCAGCTTCATTCTGCGCACCGGCCGCTGCCGCATCCTCATAGCGGCCGCCGTCCACTTCCCGCTGGTCACCGCATGCTGCCGTACCGGCGCCTGCTGCGGCATCTGTACAGTCAGTCAGATCCACATTCGCCGCATCTCTGACAATGATCCGGATATGCCCGTTTTCCGGCGTGTATTTCACAGCATTATTGAGAAGATTCAGCAGTACCTTCTTTACATTCAGTTTATCCATCAGCACTTCCTGATGAGATCGTTCACTGCAGGCAAAGGTTATGGCTATGTTTTTATATGCAGCCACTTCTCTGACAGGCAGTATTACCTCTTCTATGACTTTATCGAGGACGGCCGGCCTGAGATCCAGTTCCAGCTTGTCGCTGTTCATTTTGGAAATGATCAGTGTATCATTGATGAGCTCCAGCAGCAGATTCCCCGAGCTTTCGATCTTTTCGAGATACTCGTCTTTTTGTATGTCCGTTTTGTTCCCGCTGCGTGCCATATGTGCAAAGCCGATGATCGCGTTCAGCGGCGTACGCATATCGTGGCTGATGTTGGAGAAAAATGCATTCTTCTCATCTGCCGACTTCTTGTTTTCTTCAGCCTTCATCCTCTGCAGCTTTGCTTCGGACTTGGCCGCAACCGCTTCCGCATGCTCGTTCTGTCTGCGTTTGAGAATGAACAGCGTCCATCCCAGTCCAATGATCAGCATAACAAGAGCCAGCGTGACCAGGACAATAATGAGCGGCGGTATCCTTGATATGACTGCTTTCCAGTCGTTCTGCGGTAATGTGTCTTTTGTGACGATGCCCGAGAAATTATCTTTTGTCGCTTCTATGCTTTTATTCAGTATCGAACACAGCACCCCGTTTCCCGACTTCACGGCCGCACACAGATCCGTCATAACCACCGGGACCGGTATCACATTGTATGAAGTCGAATTTTTCTGGTTCATCAGCCATGTAGCGCCGGGGAGACCGCAGAGGGCTGCGTCCGTTTTGCCGTTTTCCATAGAATCAAAACAATGTTTGATATCTTTCTCCACTACGAGTTTCGCTTTCGGGAAGACCTCATCCACACTTTCACTCATAGTCTCAGCTATCGATTCCGGCACCGCAATGATTCTGACATCAGAAACATTAGTGTCCTGCTTCGTCAGCATAATAGTGCTCATATTGTATATGCTGTCTGTCAGCATCAGACCGTCCTGGAAGCCGTCGATCGTTCCGCCCTTGAAGATGCCGATCACATCTATCTTGCCGTCTCTGACGGCTTTTGACATTTCTTTCTGCGTATCGAAAACCTTATAATCAAACTTCAGGCCCGAATATTTTTGTATCAGTTTATAATAATCCGGGATTATCCCCTGTCTGCTTTCCTTATTATAAAACGGCGCATCATTTTTGAGCACACCGACATGTATCGTCGGGTTTCTGGAAATAAAATTCTTTTCCGCCGCTGAAAACGGCAGGACATTGCTCTTGAACTGCGTCGCGTATCTGTCCTGCAGATTGGTGAAATAGTTGACGTTCCCGGCGAGTATCTGCGCTATCGCTTCATCGACATCGTTCTTCAGTTCGACATCTCCCTTTCTGAATGCAAAATAATATGATTCAGGAAGCAGCTTCATTATGGTATGGAACTGCTGCGTGTATTCCTCTCCGATGCCTGCGCTGTACACCTCTCCGTCGATCCTGCCCTTCTTCAGGGCAGCGGTCATTTTTTCGATATCCGCGTATTCGATTATTTTCGGATTCACTCCATGCCTGGTGCACCATTTCCGGAAATCGCCGTTGTTTGCATATGACGAAAGAACGCCGATCTTCATACGGCTGATCTGATCGACATTTCCGTAGTTCCACCTGTTGTCATCCGCTCGTACTGCAAGCGAAGAATTGATGATGCCGAGCGCTTCGTCGGTAAACAGGTATTTGTTCTTACGGTCCGAGGTTTTCACCACATCGGCAACTATATCATATTTACCTTTATCCAGACTCCCCATGAAATCAGGGTCAGTATTCGAATCTATGAATTTGACTTTGAATCCGGCCCTCTGAGCTATATCGATCATGCATTCGATATCGGTGCCGCGCCACACTCCATTTTTGTCTTTGTAAGCATAAGAAGTATTGTTGAGGACTCCGACTTTGATTGTTTTCGGATAGCTTTTCTGTGCTGCTGAAACATCAGGCGAAGGGATTATCAGTACGCATATTATCACGAATAATAAAATCGAGAATAATCTTAAATGTTTTGCTACCATCTTCACTCTCCCGCACCACACGACTATTCAGATACGCCGGCTATAGGAATTATATCATAAATGTGAATTCAAGTGCAAAAATATGAGTACTTATACAAAAAAAACGGATTTTACAAACTTTGCATACTTTACACCTGCAGACTCCGCATAACGGACACAAAAACACCGGAGAGATACTCTCCGGTGTCTGATGTTCTGGATGTCGGCAATTCTCTTATCTCTTTGAGAACTGGCTGGCTCTTCTGGCCTTCTTGAGTCCGTATTTCTTTCTTTCTTTCATTCTCGGATCTCTGGTAAGGAAACCTGCCGCCTTCAGCGGTGCTCTGTAAGCATCCGTATCTGCCTGACACAGTGCTCTTGCGATACCGTGTCTGAGTGCTCCTGCCTGTCCTGTGTAGCCGCCGCCGTGTACTGTGGCGATGACATCGAACTTGCCTTCGCAGTCTGCTACCTCAAAAGGTCTCTTTACTTCTCTCTTGACGATCTCCAGTGCGATGTAGTCGTCGAGCGGTTTTTTATTTACAGTTATCTCGCCTTTGCCGGGGATGAGCCTGACTCTGGCTACTGAAGATTTTCTTCTGCCTGTACCTGTGTATTGCATTTTTGCCATGATCAGTTCCTCCCTCCTATGATTTCAAGCGGCTCGGGTTTCTGTGCTGCATGATTGTGCTCAGGTCCCGCATATACCTTGAGCTTTTTATACATCTGTCTGCCGAGTTTTCCGGTGGGCATCATGCCTTTGACAGCATGTCTTACTACTTCTGTAGGATGCTTGTCCATCATCTGTTCGAAGTTCAGTTCCCTGAGTCCGCCCGGATAATCGCTGTGTCTTCTGTAGATCTTGTCGTGTCTCTTCTTGCCTGTTACCGCTACCTTTTCCGCATTGACTATGATCACATAGTCGCCGCAGTCTACATGCGGTGTGTAAGTTGTCTTGTTCTTGCCCCTGAGTACAGCTGCGACCTGGCTCGCCATCCTGCCGAGGTTCTGACCTTCGGCATCGACGATGTACCATTTGCGCTCAACTTCAAGAGGCTTCTGGATGAATGATTTCATTTTTCTTCCTTTCCGCCTACTGGGATCTCCCGATCTGTTTCGGTTATGCCTACTGGGATCCGCATCACAGATCTTGGTCGGCAACGACTATAACTATAGCTTCGCTCATCGCGGACGGAATACCCATCCTGAATCGCGAACATTAAGATTTTACTCTGAAACCTCTGTAATGTCAACGATTTATGGCTTATTTTCCCTGATTTTCGTGTGTTAAATGCCGAAATCTCCCGCCATATCGCTCACTGTATCCACGAGTTTTTTAAAATCGACAACCAGACCTCTTTTCTTCTCCAGCCTCAGTATTCCATATGTGGTGCCTCCGTCGTAAACGCACGGCATCACTATGATGCCGCTGTCCCAGTAATCAAAACTTTCTGAGTCGCTCACAAGTTTCATTGTCACTGTGCTGCCGCTTTTCACGGCGATTTTTCCGGCATAGCTCATGTAGTTTCCGCCATCGATCTTATACTGAGTTATCCTCAGCTGTCTTCCCGTGGAGCCTATCCTGTTAAAGTAAAGGATATCGGCGGGTCCCTTATCCAGTTCTTCGTTTATTGTCCTCTGATGTATCGTCTTTGAAGGGGTCAGCTCCAGTGAATAGTTGTACTGATCCGAGGTCATCGTCACTTCTATTTCCGAGACCTTATCACCGCTTCCCGTCGGGAATGACGTCACTGACACATCTCTTATCAGGCCGACGCCGTTTTTGGCAGTCGCTTTTTTCACTGCTGAAAAACCGCTGTAATATGTCTTTCCGTTCACCGTCCTGACGGCTCTTATCTTATAACTGTACTGAGTATTTCCTGCAACTGTTCCATCCTGACAGGTCTGACTGCCCAGATCGATCCTTTTTACTGTTTTTATCTTTTTAAAGCTGGCCGAAACACCCTGCGCTCTCCATATCTCATACCTGTTCTGCGAACTTTTGCCATTCCACCTCTGGAGCACGAATTCACTGGTGCCTCCCGGCATCACACGAAAACCCGTTACATTTTCAACTCCTGCAACGCCTGTCCTGGTCTTTGAATATTCTCCATATATTTTTCTGCCGTATACTTTTTTGAAAGCCCTGACTTTATAATAGTAGGCACTGTTGCTCCTGAGCTTCCGGTTTACAAATACTCTCTTCTTCGTTGTTTTTATCTTTTTGAAATGGCTGTGAGCCTTGGCGCTGCGGTAAACTGCATATCCCTTAGCGCCTTTCACTCCGGACCATGATATCCTGACTGTGCTGTAGTTCAGCGTTGCCGTTTTTACTGAAGGTCTGCCGATATTATGGGAAGCAGCCTCTGCTCCCGCCGGCAGCAGGGTGAATATCATGGCGAATGCCATGATCATTGTGATTCTTTTTAAGAGTTTCATCTTTCCTGTCCTTTCATCTACACATTATTATCCGGCCATGCAGGGCCGTACAGCCGCACATGGTATGAATACACTTACAAATCGATTATATGTCACGGCTGTCCAAATAACAATACAAACCGGATGTTCTATACGACAATAAAAAAACAGACAGCACCTTTCGATACTGTCTGTCCTTCTTTTCAGATATTAGTATCTGTTCTCTCTCTGCTCTCTTCTTGCAGCTTTCTTCTTGTCTCTGCAAGCCTTGCATCTCTTAGGCTCGTTCTCGAATCCCTTCTCTTTGTAGAATTCCTGTTCGCCGGCTGTGAATGTGAATTCCTGTCCGCAGTCGCAGCATACTAATGTTTTGTCTTCAAATGTTGTGTTATTATCGTCCATGTTTTCCTCCATCATGACTTGTTATAACCACTCGACTTACTAAACTCCCGGATTATTTCCAGATGGCGGGCCATGTAGAAACTAACCTTATTGTTTTTTAAGTACGGCTTAAGTATAACCGCAACAAAACATTTTGTCCATCTTTATTTCTATAATCCATGAAATTTTCAGAATCGTCACATTTTTTTGCCGCCGGCTCCGCAATCTCTGTCTTTATGCCGCAGCAGCCGGATCTCCTCCTTTTTCGAAACTTTGTTCAACACGGATAGAGATGTGGTACAATAGTAATAACTTATTGAGAACTGAACGGAGGGCCGTTGATATGAAAAAATTTATTGCAGGACTGTTGATCATGGCAGCAGTACTTTCATGCGGATTATGCCTGTGGTACAAGATCCTGCCTTCGAAAGAAACAGACTGATCCCGGCCGCATGCGCTGCCTGCTGCAGTGCTGCGGCAATTACGGTCGGTTGCTTTTGCAGCCGACTTATTTTTTTATCCGCATATAATCATAACTGAGCGAAGCATTAGCAGATCTGCTGAAAAGCAGCGATATGGGCGACAGAGTCAAAGTACTCGATTACAGTCGTTTCTGATATCAGAAATTCAAAACACCTTCCCGGATGCATATGCATCTGAGAAGGTGTTTTCAATTTATTCTTATGCTGTATTCGGATACCTGACCGTCTGCCGCACTCGATGTGCCGGTCTCATATCTCAACCGTATGGAATACTTTCTTGCCCTTCTGGATCAGCAGCCTGCCGTCCTCGAACATATCAGCAGTGATGTTCATCTTCGGATCGGAGACCTTTTCGCCGGCGACTTTGAGTCCGCCCTGCTTGATGGTCCTGAACCCTTCGCCGTTGCTGGACACCAGCCCGATCTCACGGATGAGATTCACCAGGCCCTTGCCTTCGCCGGCGAATTCCGCTGCATCCATCTTTGTCGACGGGATGTTGTCGGCACTGCCGCCGCCTCCTCCGAAAGCAGCACGCGCGCCCTCCTGAGCCTTCTTCGCTTCCTCCTCGCCATGAACGAGTCTGGTCACTTCGTATGCGAGGACCTCCTTGGCCTTGTTGATCTCCTCGCCGGGAAGCGACGACAGTCTCTCGACTTCTGACATAGGCAGAAAGGTCAGCATGCGCAGACATTTGTTGACGTCCGCATCCTCTACATTGCGCCAGTACTGGTAGAACTCGTACGGCGATGTCTTGTCGGCATCCAGCCACAGAGCGCCCTTCTGAGTCTTGCCCATCTTCTTGCCCTCGCTGTTCGTCAGCAGCGAGAACGTCATGCCGTAGACCTGCTTGTCCAGCTCGCGCCTGCACAGATCGACACCGAAGAGGATGTTCGACCACTGATCGTTGCCGCCGAACTCCATCTTGCAGCCGATATCTCTGGCCAGTACCATGAAGTCGTACGACTGCATGAGCATATAATTGAACTCCAGGAACGACAGTCCCTTCTCCAGTCTCTGCTTGAAACACTCAGCCCTGAGCATGCTATTGACCGAAAAATGCCTGCCGATGTCGCGTATGAATGTTACGTAGTTCATGGGAAGCAGCCAGCTGGCATTGTTGAGACAGATGGCTTTCCCGGCTTCGGGCTCTTTGTTGGCATAGCCCTTTTCCGTGGGCCCCCTGCCGGGCTCCACTCCCGTATATACATAATCTTCATCGAAATCGATAAACTTGTCGAACAGCTTTTTGAATGATCTGCAGTTCTCGTCTATAGTCTCCGGAGTCATCATCTGACGCATGTCGGTCCTGCCGGAGGGATCGCCGACCATGCCGGTGCCGCCGCCGATGAGGACTACAGGCGTATGTCCGTATTTCTGCATATACATCATGATGATGACCTGCATGAAATGTCCCACGTGGAGGCAGTCCGCCGTCGGGTCGAAACCTATATAGAATTTTATTTTTTCCCTGCCGAGCAGCTCACGTATCTCTTCCTCGTGAGTGCACTGTTCGATGAAGCCTCTTTCTTTGAGCACATCGAAGACATTGTCATGTTCGCTTACGTCGTCTCTAATGAAGTCCATTTTTATTTTCTCCTGATTTATTTTGTTCCGTACAGTCTGTCGCCTGCATCTCCCAGTCCTGGTACGATGTAAGCGTCGCTGTTGAGTTTTTCATCCTTGGCGGCTATATATATGTCTACCTCAGGGTGCGCTTTCTGCAGGACATCGATGCCTTCAGGAGCAGCTATCAGGCACATGAATGTGATATTCTTTGCCCCTCTCTGCTTGAGGAAGTCGATAGCCGCAACAGCGCTGCCGCCTGTTGCTAGCATGGGATCCACTACAAATACCTTTCTCTTATCTATATCATTCGGCATCTTGCAGTAATACTCAACCGGCTTGTGCGTGTCCGGATCTCTGTAAAGTCCTACATGTCCAACCTTGGCATTGGGCATCAGTGCCAGCATGCCGTCAACGAGTCCGAGGCCCGCTCTGAGTATCGGTACAATGGCAACATCCTCGCCGTCGAGCATATTTACTTTGGTTTTGCAGATAGGTGTTTCGATTTCCACTTCCTTCAGAGGAAGATCTCTTGTCGCTTCATATCCCATCAGCATGCCGATCTCTTTCACCAGTTCGCGAAAATCCTTTACGCTGGTACTTTTTTCTCTGATTATTGCTGTCTTGTGCTGGATCAGCGGATGGTCGAATACATATACTTTGCCCATTTGTTACCTCCATATATCTTTATTATAACTTACATATTTATTAAAGACTGTCGAGCATATCCGTGCGCCTCTTGTGGCGCCCGCCCTCGAACGGTGTGGAAAGCCAGGTGTCGATTATTTCGAATGCAAGGGGCGCCTCAGTCGTCCTGCCTCCAAGAGCGATCATATTGGCATTATTGTGCTTTGCCGCCATCTCCGCCATCTGAGGGCTGGTGCAGAGCGCGCATCTGATGCCTTTCGTCTTGTTGGCCGCTATCGATATGCCGATGCCCGTGCCGCAGACGACGATGCCCTTATCCGCTTCCCCGGAAGCGACAGCCTTGGCGCATTTGTCTCCGAAGACAGGATAGTCCACTGATTCTTCAGAGTCGGTGCCCAGATCCAGGACAGCTGTTTCCATGGACTCCAGATATCCGATTATCATTTCCTTCAGTTCATAACCGCCGTGATCCGACGCAACTGCTATCTTCATTTGTCTTTCCTTTCTGTGTTCGCATGTTAACTGTCTTTGCCCTGCAGCGCGCTGCCCGTTCCCGGTCCGTACGCCGACTCGGCTCTGGTTTCTGATCATTGTCCGGCGTGCCCTGCAGGCAAGACCTTCGTTTCTGATCGCTGTCAGGATCGCCTCAGACTTTGACTATATTGTATCCGGCGCTCTTGAGCATGCGGTTCATGACCGCAAAGCCTACGCCGTCAATATCCGACAGCGCTCCAGCCAGAATGATGTCCACGCCTTCTCTATCCATATCGCGCAGATCGGCAAAGAAATCATGAGCCGCTTCGATGAAAGCCTTTTCCTCAAAGAGGATGACTCCGACCTTGTTGCCCATCTTTTCATTGAGGCCCCTGAGTCTTTCGATCTCCGTCCTGACCCTGTCGCGCCGTCCCTCGACGATGAGCATATCAGCCTTGGGCGCATAATGTTTATATTTCATACCCGGTGCTTTGGGTTTGTAATCCTCGGCCTGTCCCGGCATATTCCCGTTTTCGTCCGGTCTTATCTTCAGCGCCGGATCGATGGCCACTTTCTTGCCGATGGCCGCTTCGATATTGGCCGGCGTCACGATCCCAGGTCTCAGCACAGTAGGGGTCTCGCCCGTAACATCCAGGACCGTCGATTCGATGCCCACTCTGCAGGGCTCGCCCTTGATGACCGCATCGATGCGTCCGTCAAGATCGGCGACCACGTCCTCGTATCTGGTGGGGCTGGGTCTGCCGGAAATATTGGCGCTGGGTGCCGCGATCGGTACTCCCGACCAGTTTATCAGCTCCAGAGCCGCCTTGTTGTCAGGCATCCTCACCGCCACTGTATCAAGTCCGCCGGTCGTCCTTCTGGGCACGCCTTCCTTGCGTTTCACGACCAGCGTCAGCGGGCCCGGCCAGAAATTATCTATCAGCGTCACGATGTCCGGACTGAGCATCGGCGTCAGCTGGCCGATATCGGAAGCGCGCGCGATATGCACGATCATGGGATTGTCCGACGGTCTGCCCTTCGCTTCGTACACCCTGCCGACAGCATCTTCATTCAGCGCATCGGCGCCCAGGCCGTAGACCGTCTCCGTAGGGAAGGCCACGAGGCCGCCCTTTTTGATCATCTCTGCCGCCTGCTTAATGTTTTCAGTTGTCGGTTCCAGTACACTGGTCTTCATTATCTGTCTGCTCTCTTCCGGTTTTCTTTCTTTTGTATTTCTTTCGTCCGCGCCTCTTCAGCCGCGGATCATCAGAAGTTCTTCATCTTTTCGGCCTGATCCTGTGTGATGAGGCCGTCGATGATCTCATCCATGCTGCCGTTCATGAACGCTTCCAGCTTGTAGAGGGTGGCACCGCTCCGGTGATCGGAAACTCTGCCCTGCGGGAAGTTGTATGTCCTGATCCTCTCGGATCTGTCACCGGTGCCGACCATGCTCTTGCGCTGGTCCGCGATCTCTTTGTTCTGCTCCTGCAGCTTCAGATCGTACAATCTCGATCTGAGCACCTTGAAGGCTTTATCCTTGTTCTTTATCTGCGATTTCTCGTCCTGACAGGTGACCACCAGTCCGGTAGGCTCATGCGTCAGTCTTACCGCCGAGTCGGTCGTGTTGACGCACTGGCCGCCGTTTCCGGAAGCTCTGTAGACATCCACCCGCACATCATTGGGATCGAGATCGACCTCGACATCGTCCACCTCCGGCAGCACTGCCACCGTTGCAGCCGAGGTATGTATACGTCCGCTGGATTCCGTCTCCGGCACACGCTGCACGCGATGCGCTCCGCTCTCGTATTTCAGTCTCGAGTAAGCACCTCTGCCCTTGATGAGCATCACTGCTTCCTTGACGCCGCCTATCGAAGTATCGTTGAGGTCCATCAGCTCCACCTTCCAGCCTTTGTTTTCGGCGTACATGGTGTACATGCGCATCAGGTCCGCGCCGAAGAGGGCCGCCTCGTCGCCGCCGGTGCCGGCGCGTATCTCAAGGATGACGTTCTTTTCGTCATTGGGGTCCTTGGGAAGCAGCAGGACACGCAGATCCTCTTCCAGAGGATCTATCTTCGCCTCCAGCTCCGAGACCTCGGCCTTGGCCAGTTCTTTCATCTCTTCATCGCTGCCGCCCTCATCGAGCAGCTCTCTGGCTTCATTGAGATCGGTCTTGACCTTCTTGTATTCCTTGTATTTTTTTACTATGGGCTCCATCTCTCCCATTTCCTTGGCATACTTCTGCCACAGATTCTGATCCGCTATAATAGCGGGGTCGGATACCTTCCCCGAAAGTTCAGCGTATTTATCAGAAATGAAGTCTAATTTATCGAACATTTTTTCTCCTGTTCCAAGTCTTTTCCAAGTTTATTCTTTGACTAAATATTATATCACATCGATAATGCTAAATAAATATTTCGCCTGTAAAAAAGCACCCTCAAAGGGTGCTTTCGCTGTTAATCCAGATTGTACTTGTTCTTGAACTTCTCTACACGGCCGCCTCTGTTCATGAATTTCTGCTGACCGGTGAAGAAGGGGTGACACGCTGAGCAAACGTCTAACCTGATTTCCTTTTCAGTCGATCTTGTCATAAATGTGTTGCCGCATGCGCAAGTAACTTTACATTCCTGGTATTTAGGATGGATTCCTTCCTTCATGCTGTTCACCTCTTTCTGCATGAGAGA
>Ga0160425_1000265_pt1 | contig 86143 bp, 70 predicted proteins | sample BioMet8_FD_108193 | JGI IMG/M metagenome (GOLD analysis project Ga0160425, IMG submission 108193) | Microbial communities from bioreactor (seeded with sewage sludge) at Lawrence Berkeley National Lab, California, USA - Biofuel... | ecosystem: Engineered > Bioreactor > Anaerobic > Unclassified ...
AAGAGTACGAGGTAGATAGGGCAGGAGTGCAGAGACAGTAATGTCTAGAGCGGACTGCTACTAATCGGTCGAGGGCTTGACCTGAGACTTGATCCATAGATGTGTGTTCTCGATTGCAGTTTTGAAGGTACGTAAGAAGAGCGTATGTTCAGGATCTTCCTCGATAGCTCAATGGTAGAGCACTCGGCTGTTAACCGAGTTGTTGCAGGTTCGAGCCCTGCTCGGGGAGCTATTGAAATATATTCAGAATGATCAAAAGACTTTCTTGATGAAAGTTAAATACCATGATATACTAATGTACAGATTCGGCGCAGTAGCCAAGTGGTAAGGCAATGGTCTGCAACACCAGTATGCACCGGTTCAAATCCGGTCTGCGCCTTTTAAAAACCCTTGATTTTACAAGGGTTTATTTTTTTGCCCTGACTCTGGCTGGGAGCAGGCGGCATCTATTCATAAAAATGTATTCTTATTCATTATATCCTATAGCCTGGAAATCGGGCTTCTTTTTATTTTGCACTAATTCCAAATTTTCAGTTATCTCAGAATCAATAAAAAAAGAACGTGTATACAAGTTAATTGTAAAATAATTTGTAGGTACTTTACAAAACGCAAACGACTTGATAATATATTCATAATAATAAGAAAATTAACATCAAAAACAAAAATAATATATAAAAATACTATAATTGTTATTTTAAACTAATAATAGGCAGTTAGATTACAATATGCAAATAGCATGGCTTGTCACCGGAGGAAGACGAGCCGTGACTATATATTTTTAAGAGGAGTTATGTTAGAAAATGGAGAATCAATTTACTGAAGCCGGAAAACCCAGTATGGAGCGGCCGTGGATGAAAAATTATCCGCCCCAGCTGCATGATCTTCAGATCCCGCATTGTACTCTGACTGAGTATCTGGCGAAGAATGATCTGCAGTCGGAAGCTCCTGTCGTTCACTATTACGGACGTGATCTGCGCTGGAAAGATCTGTTTGCGCAGGTCGATGCTGCAGCGAAAGCGCTGAGCGCGCTCGGCTGCGGTGAAGGTGACCGCCTGCCGGTGTTCCTGCAGGCAGTTCCTGAGTACATTGTCCTTGTACTGGCAGCTGAAAAGATCGGGGCGGCACTGGTCTGCCGTGACGGCACGCCGCAGGAATGCGCTGCCGCCATACGCGGCAGCGCATCAACAATACTGTTCGCCCACAGTTATCTCTCAAAAGAGGATGAAGAGCTGTTTCTCAATGAGACACAGCTGGAGCGCATAGTGCTCATTTCTCCTTATAACTCGGCTGACCGTGCGCAGATGCCGGATCACATTATCCGGAATCTTCAGTCACTGGAACCTGGGAAATGCGCGGATAATCAGGCGAACCTGACATGGCAGCAGTTCCTGGACCTCGCAGACGGCTGTACCGCCGCTGCCGCGGCACCGAGGGATCCTGACCGGCCTCTGTTCTGCGCCTACACCAGCGGTTCTACCGGCCCTGCGAAACAGGTAATCCACAGCGCTGCAACTATGATCGGCATCATTCATCAGATGGCCGTATTTACGGCGGCGCTGAACATCCGTCTTACCTGGCTGCACACGATCATACCGCCGTCACTGGTCGCGGCCACAGTCACCATGATCTTTTCACCTATATGCTCCGGAGACCTGCTGATCTTAGATCCGTTTACGGCAGTGAATGACCTGGACCTTGAACTTATGCGCTACAGGCCGAACTGCTGGGCGCTGATCCCTGAATTCCTGGAGGTGCTTATGCGCAGCCCCAGGATACCGGAAGATTATGCCATCGACTATCTCTTCGCGGCCGGCGCGGGAGCAGAACCACTGAACAACAGGCAGATCGAGCGGGTCCAGAAGTTTTACAGGGATCATAAATGTCCTTCATCATTCAGCGTCGGCTATGGCATGAGCGAAGGCGGCTCAGGATTTACGATGCCTTCCCCGACAGATCCGCTGGAGGATTTCTGCTGCGGCATGCCGATGGTGGCGACGACTCTCAGCATTTTCCAGAAGGGCACTCAGACAGAACTGTCCTACGGGGAGATCGGAGAGATCTGCAAGAGCGGTCCCGGCATTATGATCGGATATGGGGATCAGGAGAGCACGGACGAGGTGCTGCAGTATCACCAGGACGGAAAGCTCTGGCTGCATACCGGGGATTACGGCTATATGACAGAGAACGGCAGCATACATGTGCTGGGGCGCGGCTGCCCGGAGCGCTTTGGGGGCGGACAGCTTTTTGTCATGCAGATGGAGAATAAGATCATTTATATACCCGGGATCGAAGATGGCTTTTTTGCTTTGCTGGAAGATCACAGGCATAAGGGTTTTTATATCCCCTATCTCTATCTTGTCCTGGAGGACGGCGCCGCGATAGAAGATATCAGGAAAGAGATCTGCAATGCCCTTGAACCGCACGAGTACCCTGCGGAGATCACCATCATCAAAGAGCGTCCCTATTTTCACTTTAAGACAGACCGCAAGGGACTGATGGCTCAAAAGAGAAGAGAGATCAGCTTTATCAACAGCATGATGCCGAAAATGACAGGCGAAGGAGCGGTTTGATCATACACAAACTTATGTAAAAACGAGGGAGGATATTATGAAAAAGAAAATTATGACATTCATTGCCTTGCTGCTGGCAGCTGTGATGACAATGAGCACCTTCACCTTTACGAGCTGGGCTGTGACGGATAATGTGCCCGCCGCTGAGGGAACGGTCAAGACAGACAACACTGATGAGAAAAAGACCGGACAGGACAATGCTGCCGATGAAAAGCAGGCTGGCCAGGATAATTCTGCTGAGCAGACTTCGGGTACAGGCGACGTCAAGGATTCCGTGGAACAGGATATTTTCCAGAACCGTGACGATTCGAGCGTCGACGTATCCGGATACAATATGACAAAGAAAGAGCTCTCCAATGTGACTGACGATGTGCTGGAGGAAAACAGCTCGTCAGACCTGGTAGGCGTCACCTATGAGACAGACGGCGACGGAACGGTTTCTACCATGAACGTGGAGATGGATGATGAGCTGTCAACGTCGCTGGACGAGCTGGATGCGATAAATGAAGCCAGCGATGAGCCGCTCAGCAATGACGAAATGCAGACGGTTTATCAGCATTACGCGGAGCTTCAGTCATATTACGAGGCAAATCCTGATTATTTCGGGATTGCGTGTCCGTATTTTACCTCCAAGGACACCGAGGCCAGCCCCATAGGCGCCATACTGTCTATCGCGGGTATACCCCAGGAAAGTATCGGCACCGAGAACGGCCCCAGCATCCAGGACGTGGACAATATCATCCTGGGATTCTCCAACGCGCTGCCGCAGTATGTGCAGTACATGGGCGATGCCCTGTTTGCGGCCAGGGACCAGGCGCTGGCACAGCTGGATGACAATATGTCGGATCTGGAAAAACTCATGGTACTGAGCGACTGGCTCGGCAACTGGTGCAATTTTGACATGTCTGCCATCATGGATGACCAGAATTCAGACAGCAGTTCGGATTCCGGAGAGCAGAAAGATACCCTGATCGGCAGCACAGCGTTCGGCGCGCTGGTCAACAGGAAATGCGTCTGCATGGGCTACACCGCTGCCTACACTTATCTTGTGTAGTGCGCGTTCCCCGAGATCTACAAAGAGAGCGACGGCACTACCTGGAAGACCAAAGCCGAGGTCAACGGCCAGGCAGCTGTGGAGGATGATCCGTCTACAGAGGCCAATGAAGCTAAGGATGCTGTCGAGGCTACATATATGGTGGATTTTGTACGCATCAACTGGGACGCGGATGTGACCATGCTTGGTGAAGATTCGCATTTTGACCAGCCTCATTTTTTCAACGCTGTGAAGCTGGACGGCAAATGGTATTACCTCGACAGCTGCTATGATGACATCAGCGTGGAATGTATGGACAGGAACCGCGTGGAGACAGACGGCAACATGACCCATATGTATTTTCTGTGCAGCGACAACTCGATGAGACAGTGGTACGACGGAAATTTTTCTTCTATCGATACGCTTTACGAGGATCTGGCAGATAATGATGAGTATGAGGATGCCTGGTTTGCGGATGCCACCGGACCTATATATTATGACGATAACTACTGGTATTATGTGAAGAATACTTCTACCTATTCCAACAGCTCTTTTGAGCAGAAACCGGATCAGATGATCGCAAGGCCCAGAAGCCTGACCGACGCGGCATCGACTGACGGCGAGATCAAGCTGCTGGATTATGAGACCGGCGAGGGAACGACTACCGGCGGCACAGCTGTCAGCAGCGCTCTGGCGAAGGATGCCTACAGCACGTATGAGGCATATTCGGATATCTACCCCGAGCTTGTACATTCGATCGGCCTGTACAACAATGTCATATATTTCAGCACCGGCAGCCAGATCATGAAATATGACCTTGACAGCGGCGACATCTCGCTCCTGAAGGAATATAATAAAGTCTCGGCTGTCCAGGATACCTCAAATGAATTTACGGGTATGTCCTACACCGTGGCGGCGGACGGTACTGACGGTATCGTGCACACAGTCTATGATCATCCGATAGCTGCCCTGTGCATCAAGGACGACGGCAAAATGTACGTCCAGATAGCGACGGATTTCTGCTATGCCTCGGATTATACTGTCGAGGAGGCAAATTACAATCCTGATTATGTCAACTATGGAAGCTACCAGTCCGGAGGGGATAATGACAATCAGGAATTCATGTGGAGCGCTAACTTTGTGGACACGATGGATATGAGCCACGTGGCCGGCGATGAGCACAGCTTTGAAGCAGTTACGGTAGCGCCGACCTGCGGCAGACAGGGCTACACCGAGAACCGCTGCAGCGTCTGCGGCATCAGCGAGGGGACTGAGCGCACAGATCTTACTGACGCGCTGGATCATCATTTTGTGAAGATGCATGACGAATATTACACCAAGGATGATGACGGCAACAGGATATCCGCAGATGTCTATGTCTGCGTGCGCTGCCTGAAGTCCGAGGATACGCTGGCTGAAGGCGAGAGCGCGGAGCATACCTACGGCGCGCCGAAGTTTAAATGGTCTGACGATTATTCAACATGCGATGCGGTATTCACCTGCTCCGTGTGCGACGGCACCCAGACAGCGGAGTGTGCATGTTCACCAGAAAGCACGCAGCAGACCGTTGCCTGCGAGGTGACATCTGACGTCTCTGAGGGAAAATGCACAGATGCAAGAACGGCAGATTATACCGCGAAATGCAGTTTCATGGGTCAGGACTACACTGAGACGAAAAATGTGACACTCCCCGCAGGTGATCACAGCTATGCAGCCCCGGTATTCAACTGGACAAAGACAGGAGACGGCTACAGCTGCGACGCTGTGTTCACCTGCAGCAAGGGGGATGACACCCAGACCGTTGCCTGTAAGGTGACCAGCACCGTAGGAGAAGGCAAGTGCACAGAGGAAAGAACGATCACTTACACTGCTGCCTGCACATTCCAGAATAAGAAATATTCTGAAGCGAAGACGGATACCCTTTCCGCCGGCAGTCACAGCTATGGCGCGCCGGAATATAAGTGGACGAAGAACGGCAGCGGCTACAGCTGTGAGGCTGTGTTCAAGTGTTCAGCCGGAGATGACACGCAGACAGCGGCGTGCACGGTGAAGAGCCAGAGCAGCGGCGGCAGCTGTACGGTGGGCAGCAAGACTGTCTATACAGCTTCCTGCACATTCCAGAACAAGACGTACGAGGACAAGAAGGAAGTAACCGCGGCAGCACCGGGCCATAAATATAAGTATACGAGCAATGGCAATGATACCCATACCGCGATATGCGCAGTATGCGGCGCTAAGACAACCGAGACCTGCAGCTTCGACGGCAGCAAATGCACGAAATGCGGGGCAGTCAGCATCCTGACAAAGCAGACCGTAGCTTTAGGATCGCTTGACAATGACAACGGCGGTGTGACTGTAAAATGGTCTGCCCTCAGCGGCGCGGACAGCTACAAGATCTACCGCAAGACCGGCGGATCCGGCTGGAAGCTTATCGCCCAGGTATCCGCTGTATCTTACACGGATAAGGAAGTCAAGTCCGGAAGTACCTATACATATACGGTCAAGGCAGTCAAAAAATCGATCAGCAGCAAATATAACGGAACCGGTCTGACGGTCAGATACCTGAGCAAGGCTGGCATAAAGAGCGCCTACAATACGGCCTCCGGCATTAAAATGAAGTGGAATAAAGTCTCAGGAGCATCCGGATACTACGTATACCGCAAGGCGGGCTCTGCTTCTTCCTGGTCACTTGCCGCGACTGTCAGGAGCGGGAAAACTTTGTCATGGACGGACAAGAAGGTCAGCAACGGCAGCAGATATACATACTGCGTCCGGGCGTATTCCGGGAAATTCCGGAGCGTGAGCTCTTACAAGGTAAAGATGAGATATCGTCTGGGCAGCCCGGCGATCTCTTCTCTGAAGAACAGCGCTTCCGGGAAAGCTGCAGTAAAATGGAGCAAAAACAAAAAGGCAGACGGCTATGTGATACAGTACTCAGCTTACAAGTCCTTTAAAAAAGCGCAGAGCGTCACTGCTGCTTCAAACAAGACATTGACGATATCCGGGCTTAAAAAGAACAAGACCTACTATGTAAGGGTACGCTCATATAAGTTAGTTTCGGGAACAAAATATTACAGCGCATGGAGCAGTGCGGCAAAGCTCAGCATAAAATAGGAAAGAGTGCTGAAACTGTCCTCTGCATAAACAGCAACATCTTCTGACACACCGGAGGAGCCGGACTTTTGCGCGGACCGGCTCCTTTAATGTCTGACATAAATGCCCTCAAATGCGAAGTGTTGACATTAACAGCGCTTTGCGATATAATAACATAGTTCCAATGGAACAGGTATTACTGACGCGGGGTAGAGCAATCCGGTAGCTCGTCGGGCTCATAACCCGAAGGTTGTTGGTTCAAATCCGGCCCCCGCTACTTCATGACCTGGACAGCAGTCCGGGTCCTTTTTATACTTAAACGAGGATGCCTGGGGGAGAGCGGCGGACCGGCAGGCAGAGCAGGAGCCGCGGGGATAGTATATGAGTGATAAGAAACACATAAAGCTTATAGCGCTTGACCTTGACGGCACAAGCTTTAATTCGGAGAAGAAGATAACCGCACACACGGTGCAGACGATCAGAAGGGCTATCGGGCAGGGTGTTATCGTCATGCCTGCCTCGGGGCGTACGCTTTCCGGGCTGCCGCACAGCTTTACGGATATTCCCGGCGTGAGCTACGCGCTCATCGCCAACGGGGCGGCAGTATACAGGCTCGGGCCTGATTGCCGGAGCGTGTACAGCGATTATATCCCGGATGACAGGGCGAGGGCTGTCGTTGATGTACTGATGGAGCTTGATGCCGGCGCGGGGTATTACCAGAGCGGCAAGGCATATTCCGACAGGCGCGGGTATGAGAGAACGATATCAGCTGAGGCGAATTTCCCGCAGTGGTATAAAGATTATATCGCCGCCTCGAGGATCCCGGTAGACGATATGAGGGAACGTATCTATTCCGGAATGCCGGGCCTGGAAAAATTTATCGGCTCATTTGAGAGCGGGGAAGCCAAGGAAGAGGGCATCCGCCGTATGCTTGGCATCGGCGGGGTCATAGTCGTGTTCGGGGAATCCTTCAACATGGAGATAGGAGTAGCCGACAAAGGCCGCACCCTGCTGGCATTTGCGGAGCAGATGGGGATAGCCAGGGAAGAGATCATGGCCTGCGGGGATACGCAGAACGATCTTTCCATGATGAAGGCGGCAGGATTTTCGGTCGCGATGGGAAATGCCAGCGATGAGATAAAGGCGGCCGCGGACACTGTCACCCTGTCAAATGACGAGGACGGAGTGGCCTGCGCCATCGAGAAATATGTGCTGAACTGACTGGAGGAGAAGCTCTATGGATATTCGTGAGGGAGATGTCATCAGGCTGAAGAAAAAGCACCCCTGCGGGAGCTGCGAATGGAAGGTCATCAGGATCGGCTCTGACTTAAGACTCGAGTGCTGCGGCTGCGCGCACCAGATAATGATGCCGCGCAGGCAGGCCGAAAAAAACATACGCTCGATAGAGAGAGGCGCTCAGGATCCTGAGTGACGAGGCGGCAGAGGCCTCTGTGAGGGCAGAATAAAAATCGCCGGATAAGAATAAAAAAGTTCTTGAAAGCTTTAAATACTTGTGTTAAACTAATACTCTGTGATATGTTAATTATTCCTTGCTCTCTGCACTGCAGAGGGCCGCTTAAGTCCAGAAGGAGGTGCTACGCGCATGAATAAGTATGAACTGGCAGTCGTTCTTACGACGAAGATTGAAGATGATCAGAGAGCAGCTGCTATCGAGGAGATCAAAGGCATGATCACCCGCTTCGGAGGTTCCATCACAGGAGTCGATGAATGGGGCAGGAAGAGACTTGCTTATGAGATCAGGAAGATGAAGGAAGGCTACTATTATTTCATCACTTTCGAAGCAGATTCAAGCTGTCCGGGTGAACTCGAACAGAGGCTTCGTATTATGGAAAATGTGATCAGATACTTATGCATCAGACAGGACGATTAACCTTTTGTGTATAAGTCGCTGACGATGGCTTATATATCTTTTTTTAAAAAGGAGTTGTCTAGATGAATAAAGTTATTTTAATGGGAAGATTGACAAGAGATCCTGATATCAGATATTCTCAGAACGCCGGACAGACGGCGATCGCCCGCTATTCACTGGCGGTTGACCGTACGTTTAAGCGCGAGGGCGACCCGGAAGCTGATTTCATCAACTGTGTCGCGTTCGGCCGCCAGGCTGAGTTCGCTGAGAAGTTTATGAGGAAGGGCATCAAGATCGCAGTCGTCGGAAGGATCCAGACAGGAAGCTACACGAACCGCGACGGTGTCAAGGTCTACACGACCGATGTCATCGTTGAGAATCAGGAATTTGCCGAGAGCAAGGCTGCCAATGACCGCGCCAGAAGCGGCGAGGGTGCAGGATACAGCGGCTCTTATGCCAGAGATGACCAGGGCGCTCCTGCTCAGAACAAATCGGTTCCGGATGAGGCTCCTGCGGACGGATTCATGAATATTCCGGACGCTATCGATGACGATCTTCCGTTCCGCTGATTGATATTTTTTATGACCCTGCATTTAAAGGGCCGGTCAGTAATTGACAGGAGGTAAAGATATGCCGTACAACAGAGAAGATGGCGGCAGGTCCCCTATGAGAAGGAGACCTATGCACAGAAGGAATAAAGTCTGTATCTACTGTGCAGACAAGAACGCCGTTATAGATTATAAAGATGTCAACAAACTCAAGAGATACATCTCCGAGAGAGGTAAGATCCTTCCCCGCCGTATCACAGGCAACTGTGCTAAGCATCAGAGGAAACTTACTACAGCTATCAAGCGTGCAAGACATCTTGCACTTCTGCCTTACATCGCAGATTAAAACAGTTTTTGAGGCCGCACTGCCGTATGACAGTGCGGCTTTATCTGTTATGCGGGACATTTTCAAATGTCTTTTTCTTAACGCAAATCTTAAAACAATTCATCCATTTCACCAAGCATGCTCCATTCAAGCGGTGTACCAAAAGTGCCAAATAATTGTATTTTATCAGATACAATAACAAAACCGGCAACTTTATGAATCTGGCTAACCAAAATACAGTAAGAATGAATATAAAAATGTCTGTACATTCTGGCTTTATTGTCAAAATCTGGACAATTGCACAAAAAATATAATGTTAAACAATAAACTATTGTTGAAATATACCAAAAGCGATATATAATGTAATTATCTTCAATTTTATTTCAGGAATTGTAAGGAGGAAAAGGAATGGATGTAAAGTTACAGGAACAGTATGGATTGTTTATAAACGGTGAGTGGCGTCCGGCGTCGGACGGCGCGTATTTTGAGGCCAGCAATCCCGCAGACGGGAAGGTGCTTGCCAAATGCGCACAGGCAACCAGGGAAGATCTTGACCTTGCTGTAGACAGCGCCTGGAAGGCATTTGACAGCTGGAAGAAGACTACTACGAATGAGAGAGCTGCGATACTCAACAAGATCGCGGATGTTATCGATGAAAATAAAGAATTTCTTGCCATGGTAGAGACCCTGGATAACGGGAAACCGATACGTGAGACCATGGCTATAGATGTACCGATGTCGGCTGATCATTTCCGCTATTTCGCAGGATGCATCATGGCTGAGGAGGGCAGCGCGAATATCATCGGCGACGGCAATACGCTCAGCCTCATTCTCAGAGAACCTATCGGCGTTGTCGGGCAGATCGTACCCTGGAACTTCCCGTTCCTGATGGCTGCCTGGAAGCTTGCCCCTGTTCTGGCGAGCGGATGCTGTACGGTATTTAAGCCCTCCAGCTCCACCTCTCTCAGCGTACTGGAATTCGCCAGACTTATCCAGGATATACTCCCTCCGGGCGTATTCAATGTGATCACCGGCTCTGGTTCCAAGGTCGGCAATGATATGCTCAGGCACCCCGGATTCAGGAAGCTTGCCTTTACAGGCTCTACCGAGGTAGGCAGGGATGTCGCTCTGGCGGCAGCTGAAAAGCTTATCCCCGCGACGCTTGAGCTTGGCGGCAAGTCGGCGAACATATTCTTCGCGGACTGCAAGCAGGATATGGCTATAGACGGCGCACAGCTTGGCATACTTTTCAACCAGGGGCAGGTATGCTGCGCGGGGTCGAGGATATTTGTGCAGGAGAGCTTTTACGATGAATTTGTTCCGAAGCTGGTCGATGCCTTTAACAAGGTCAAGGTAGGGGATCCGACAGACCCTTCGACACAGATGGGCTCGCAGATCAACGAAGGACAGCTGAAAAAGATACTTTCGTATATAGAGATAGCCAGGCAGGAGGGCGCGACGATCGCCTGCGGCGGCGAGCGCTTTACTGACGGCAGTCTGGCGAAGGGCGCTTTCATGAAGCCGACGCTCATCACGAATGTTACCAACAATATGCGTGTGGCCCGGGAAGAGATATTCGGGCCTGTAGCAGTCGTTATCAAGTTCAAGGATGAGGACGATGTCATCAGGATGGCCAACGACAGCACTTACGGCCTTGGCGGAGCTGTATGGACCAGAGATATCAACAGGGCTGTCAGGGTATCCAGAGGCATTGAGACAGGACGTATGTGGGTCAATACCTACAACAGCATCCCTGAGGGCGCTCCTTTCGGAGGCTACAAGGAATCCGGCATAGGCCGTGAGACACACAAGATAATGCTTGAGCATTATACGCAGATGAAGAACATCATGATCAACCTTTCTGAAGCTCCTTCAGGCTTCTATCCTGAGAAGTGATGCTCATGTAAGCAGCTTATGTTTCAGGCTGCCGCGTGACGGGACCGGATCCCGCCTGTCTGTCCGACAGGTGGGGCCGGTTTCAGAAAGCGGCGGCTTTTTTCATGCCGAGGGGGCTGCCGGAGAACGTACTCTTTTCATTTTCCGGGGCATGTGGTATACTATAACAATATCTGATTTGCGTTTACAGGCCGATAATGTTTGCGGCTTGCTATTTTACAGGGGGGTTCGTTATGGGTGAATTTTTGCGGGATGAGTTTGATCCTGCATCACTGGATGTGATGGTACCTAAGATGTATATACATGATTCCCTGAAGCTGATCTATATCAATGAGGCATATGAGGAGGCTCTTGAGGACAAGGGATCGAAGGAGTCAGAGGAGTATCGTGCCGCGAAGGAATCGCACCCGGGCTATGAGACGCGCCTGCGCCGGATCCCGATCACGGTGGAATTCATGAGACGGTATGCCAGGCTCCGGAAGGACAGCTATATGCTTGATCTTATTAAGCGCAAGGAAGCCGTTCTCAGGGAAGATGACCATCAGTATGAGATGACGCTTTTCTTTGCTTTCAAGAATATGTTCCTGGCCAAGTACCCCGAGTGCAAAAACGTTTATAAGACAATAAAGCGTATGGACGCGTATGAAGAGAAACACCCGGCGGCCGGGACTGATCTGCAGTAGGACGAGGTTGTTGTGATGGAAGTGAAGAAAAAACAGAAGGGGCGGCTGGAAGCGTATCTGCGCTGGCCGCTGATTCTGAGCATTCTGATCGCTGCGGCGGCTGTGGCGGCGGCCTTTATCGATTACCGCGCAGGGATCGTCATGGCTGTCTGCTTTATCGTCTATATAGCAGCTGCGGCCGCGATATATATACACGTCAGACCCCGCCTGATGGAAGCGATGGTGACATTTGCGACTGATTTCTCGCAGGTGCAGCAGAACCTTATGCGGGAGCTTGAGATACCGTACGGTCTCCTGGATGAGAACGGCAAGATGCTCTGGGCCAATAAAAAGATGGAGGATCTGCTGACGGGATATGATGATATCAGGAATATAACGAATATCATGCCGGAGATCAAGCCGGCCCAGCTCAAGGCAGGGAAGAATAACAGCGTCAGCCTGAGATTTGCCGAAAAGGACTACCAGGCGGTCGTCACCAAGATCGCCATAGATGAGCTTGTATCGAAAAACGGCCTTGCCGTATCCGGCAAGGATGGATATAATCTTTTCGCACTGTATCTGTTTGATGAGACAGAGGTCGTGCAGACACGCCATGAGATCAACAATCAGAAGCTTGTCTGCGGACTGATATATGTGGACAATTACGATGATGCCCTCAACAGCACGGAGGAAGTGCGCAGATCGCTGCTTGCCGCGCTGGTGGAGAGGAAGGTCACCAAGTACCTTCAGAGCTTTGATGCGATCGTCGACAAGACTGAGAAGGACAAATATATCTTCGTGATGAGGCAGAAGTTTCTTCCCAAGCTTCAGAGCTCAAAGTTTTCCCTGCTCGATGATGTCAGGGAGATCAATATCGGCAATGAACTGAGCGTCACCTTAAGTATCGGCATCGGCATCAACGCCGACAGCTATGCGCAGTCACTGGAGTGGGCGCGCCATGCTATCGATCTGGCTCTGGGCCGCGGCGGCGACCAGGCAGTCGTGAAGGACCGCGACAAGATGTCTTATTACGGCGGGAAGACCAAGCAGGTGGAGAAGTCTACCCGTGTGCGTGCCCGTGTGAAGGCACATGCGCTCAGACAGGTCATCCAGGGGAAGACAAAGGTCGTCGTCATGGGACACAAGATGGGCGATGTCGACTGCGTCGGAGCCGGTATAGGAGTGTACAGGGCGGCCAGGATACTCAACAAAGAGGCGCATATCGTCCTGAATGATGTATCGACGTCGGTGCGACCGGTCATCGACTATTTCCTGGACAATCCGAAATACAGCAGCGATATGTTTGTGACCTCAGAGGAGGCCGGCAGGATAGTGGATGCGGATACTGCCGTGGTGGTCGTTGATGTGAGCACTGCGGACAGGGTCGAGGCGCCGGCCTTATTTAACCTGACCAGGACGGTCGTCGTTATCGATCATCACCGCCAGAGCGGCCATTCGATAGAGAACCCGGTTTTGTCTTACATAGAGCCGTATGCATCTTCGGCCTGCGAGATGGTAGCCGAGATACTTCAGTATATCACTGACAGCGTAAAGCTCAAGCCCGAGGAGGCCGATGCGCTGTACGCCGGCATTATCATAGACACGAACAATTTCCTGAACGAGACAGGCGTGCGTACGTTTGAGGCGGCGGCTTTCCTGCGCAGGAGCGGGGCGGACGTGACCAGGGTCAGGATGAAGCTTCGCGATGACATGAAGACATTCAAGGCCAGGGCTGAGGCTGTGAAGGATGCCGTGATCGACGGCCCCTACGCATTTGCGGTATGCCCTTCGGAAGGCCTGCTGGCTCCGTCGGTAGTTGGTTCCCAGGTCGCGAATGAGCTGCTGAATATCAAGGGCATCGAGGCTTCGTTTGTATTTACCAAGGTCAAGGAAACAGTATTTATCAGCGCGCGTTCACTGGATACCATGAATGTGCAGCTGGTCATGGAGAAGCTGGGCGGCGGCGGCCATACGACTATAGCCGGCGCGCAGATGACGGACGTCAAAGAGATAGACGCAATGGAAAAGGTCAGAGATATAGTCAAGACCATGAAAGCAAAAGGAGAATTGTAGATGAATGTTATCTTACTTCAGGATGTAAAGTCTCTCGGGAAGAAGGGAGATCTGGTCAAGGTCAGCGACGGCTACGGCAGGAATTTTATCCTTCCCAGGAAGCTCGGAGCGGAGGCTACTGCCCAGAATATCAATGATCTGAAGCTTCAGAAGAGCAATGACGAGAAGAAGGCCGCGCAGCTGTACCAGGACGCGCTGGCATTTGCGGAGGATATAAAGGAGAGACCTGTAACGGTGAAGATCCGCGCCGGAGAAGGCGGAAAGGTGTTCGGCTCTGTCTCCACGAAGGAGATCGCCGCTGCGTTCAAGGAGCAGCATGACATCGATATCGACAAGAAAAAAATGCAGCTGGCGGAACCTGTCAAGGCTCTCGGCACGTTCATTATCGATTACAGGGTACATCCGAAGGTCACGGCGAAGCTGACGGTGAAGGTTACTGAGGAGTAACGGCAGGAGGTGATATCCGGTGGCATCAGATGAGTCGATTATCAAAAGGATACTTCCGCACAACGCAGATGCTGAGAAAGCTGTCATCGGATCGATGCTGATGGATGAGGACGCGCTTGCGGCTGCGTCCGAGATGATCACGGGAAGTGATTTTTATCAGCGCCAGTATGGCATCATTTTTGATGCCATGGTGGAATTATTTAACGAGAACAAGCCGGTCGATCCCCTGACGCTCACGGAACGTCTGCGCATGAAGGATATGCCCGAAGAATTTTCGAGCCCGGAATTCATCGGCGAGCTGCTGAGCAGCGTGCCGACATCTGCCAACGTGCGGCAGTACGCGCGCGCGGTAGGCGATGACGCGCTCCTGCGCAGGCTGATCAAGGCGAGCGAAGAGATAGGCAGCCAGTGCTATCAGCACAAGGAAAGCGTCGAAGAGATCATGGATGGCACGGAGAAGAAGATCTTTGACGTGCTCCAGCGCAAACATGTGGATGAGTTCGTGCCGATAAGCGACGTAGTGCTGTCGGTGATCGATAAGATCGACAAGGCAGGCAAACACAAGGGAAATGTCACCGGGCTGGCCACGGGCTTTTACGATCTGGATTACAAGACATCCGGTTTCCAGCCCTCGGATCTTATACTGATCGCCGCGAGACCGTCTATGGGCAAGACTGCCTTTGCGCTTAACCTGGCTCAGTATATCTGTGTCCGCAATAATGTGCCGACACTGATATTCAGCCTGGAGATGTCGAAGGACCAGCTTGTCAACCGTATGCTTTCGACGCATTCCAAGGTCGACGCGCAGCTTCTCAGGTCAGGAAACCTGAAGGCTTCGGACTGGGAGAAGGTGATCGGCAGCGCCGGGGAGATCAGCGACGCCCCGCTCATCATCGACGACACGCCCGGCATCACTATCTCAGAGCTGCGCTCAAAGTGCAGAAAGTATAAGCTGGAACATGATTTGGGACTCGTGATGATAGATTATCTTCAGCTGATGAACTCCGGCGGGAGAAGCGAATCAAGGCAGCAGGAGATATCAGAGATCTCGCGTTCACTGAAGGCGCTCGCCAGAGAGATAGACGCGCCTGTCATAGCCTTGTCACAGCTGAGCCGCGCGTGCGAGCTCAGGCCGGATCACAGGCCGATGCTCTCGGATCTGAGAGAATCCGGAGCCATAGAGCAGGATGCCGATGTGGTAATGTTCCTGTACCGCGATGAGTATTACAATAAGGATACGCCCAAAAAGAACATTTCTGAGCTGATAATCGCCAAGCAGAGGAACGGCCCCATCGGGACGGTAGAACTAGTCTGGCTTCCACAGTACACAAAATTTGCCAACAAGGAAAAATAAAACAGCAGCCTGAGCTGCTGTTTTGCTTTTCATTATTTCGACTGAGCTGCCTGCGCGCTGTCGTTGGCGATGACCTTGTTGATCTCTTTGACGAGCTGTTCAGGGTCGATGCCGTGTACATAGGCTGCTTCCTCGATAGATTCCATCTGTGATGAAGGACATCCGATACAGTGCATCCCGATCCCCATGAGAAGCGGTACTACATTCGCATCTATTCTGAGAAGGTCACCGATCAGAGTTTCCTTTGTAACTTCCTGAGTTCCCATATCATTTCTCCTTTCGCGGCGCGCTGCCCGGCAGTATACCGGAAAGTACAGGCGCGGTATCTGCGCATATTATAATACAGTTGCCGCGCTTTTGCAAGGGCGGACTGCCAGTATGAGTGTTAAAATAAATACAATATTGGTCTTGTATAAAAAGACATTTTGTTATAGAATACATTTGTACGAGATATTTTATATCATTCTTAAGGAGGTATTTTACGATGGCATATGTTATTACCGATGCTTGTATTTCCTGTGGTACATGTGCAGGCGAGTGTCCTGTAGATGCAATCTCTGAGGGAGACGGCAAGTATGTGATTGATGCTGATGCTTGTATCGATTGCGGAACATGCTGTGGAGCATGTCCTACAGAGGCAATTGAGCAGGGTTGATGTGCAGCTGATCGAAAAAAATAAAAAGGGCTGTGTATGAGGGGGTCTCCCCGGTGCATACACAGCCCTTTTTATAATTATTACAGTTCGTGCAGTATCTTTATCGCATCATTGCGGACAATGAGAACATAGTGCTCATTGAAATAGTACAGATTATTGCGGCACATTTTGTGCAGACTGCCATACTCTGAGGCCATGCTGCAGGCGGTGCTGAAATCATCCGGACAGCCGCTCTCCTCTGTGAGTATCATGTAGAAGTGTTCTGTGACAGGGTTCTTATAGAGCGTGCTCATGCAGGCAGTATCGGCAGGCAAGACAGAACAGAATGAGCAGACCGTGTCAAGATCGTCAAATTCGTAGATCCTTGTGCGGGTATTGTCATGCGCGTCATCAGACTGCTGTTCGTCAGCATCGCTGTCATCACATGATTCAGGCAGTGCGGCGCGCTGCCCGGGGATATCGTCATCCTTGGGCTTCTGCGTTATCTCATCGCTCAGCTGCCTGAAAATATCTGTCAGGTCATCATCCGCGCCGGCGGATTCTGTGTCAGGAACGTCATCCTGAGTCCCGTCATTGCTCTCCGTAAAGCGCGCGAATCTTGTGTCCAGCTCCTCCGGCTCATTGGCCTTGGTTATCAGGAGCATGATGCAGTCCGAAGTTACCGGGACTGCCTCTATTATAAGCGGATACCCGCCGGTGTCAAATCCAAGTTCGTCAGAAGCCTGCTCCACCAGCTCGTGGAAAAGTCCTCTGGCCTTCTCTGAGCCATATGCCAGTTCGCTGAGCTTAAGACTCCTCTTCTCGAGATCGCCTGCAGTAAGCATGCAGCGGATCTGATTATCACTAATGCGTTCCAGTTTCAAGAGCATTGCCTCCTCGCATATATACTGCGGTTTACAGCATGATATCTGCGCTTATTATACATGTTTAAATATACAGTGTAAAGCATAAGTTTTTTCCTTCGGAGATAAAAATGACGGGGCCTGCGCAGGCAGCGCGGGAAGAAGACCGTGCTTTTGTGACGGAAACTGCCGGCTGCTGTCTGATGATGTCGATGGATGATAATTGTTTCCTGTGAGCGCAAAATGCTATATTCAGTTTAAATGATACGGCGGAGAAGTATATTTCTGCCGCCGGGTCATAATGTCCTGCAGCCGGTATGAGGTTCCATTTTCTGCCGCCGGGTCATCATGATTCATGCACATTTTTGACATATCACAGTGGATATTTGCATGAAAGAGCATCTTTAAAGCTTATTCAGAATGAATTTTCACCCTTTTTTAATGAAAGTGGTGAGAAAGGGGGTGATTTTTTTACAAAACAGACTTAAAATGTGTAAAAAACCCATTAATAATGCATTTTATTGCGCATAAATATTGCTGTCTTGTGAATGGTGTAGTATAATGAACGATATAGACCGCAGTTTGGCATTTTGCGACCTGCAAAGCCTGCGGCAAAACATGGTGTACTGCGCAGTTCAGGTATCCATACCGCGGCATTGCGCTCAGCTCGCTTTGTTTCACGTCGATGAATAGGAGTTTACCGTAATTATGAAAAGAAAGGCGTACCGCACGGCTGCGATGAGAATCCGAACGGCTGCGGTATTTATGTGGGTACTGTCAGGTGTGTTTGCTATTTTGGTAGTCACGAGTATGGCAGTATGGAAAAACCCGTGGGTTGTCCACAGAACAGACGCCGGCAAGACTAGCGTAGAAAAGCTTACGGATATAGCGAAGAGCCATTCGCCATACGTTGAGCTCTCCAACATTGATCTTACTTTTACCGGTTTTTATGAGGTCGGCGAGAATAACAGCATATGTTCGTATTGTTATATGGCTGCGATCGGCGATGAGTATATACTGGTAGATGTGCCCGTAAGCGATGGCGGGGCTCTGGCGGCAGACAGCACAGCAGACGGTTCCACTGTCAAGGACACTGTGATCAAGGGACAGGTAGCTGTCAGCAGTGCCATGGAGAAGTGGCTGGCAGAAGACGAAGACATGTCAGTCAAGGATTACAGCAACAAATATCACGTGTCTCCCTTAGAGATCCACGTTTATCACAGTGACATGGAGAGGACCAGGATCTATCAGCTTATGGTCCTTGTACTTATGATCGGATTTGCAGCTGTGGGGGCCATACTCTGGTCAGAGGCCGGAACTGCAGAAGATGAGGGAAATATATGAAGAGGATAATGCCTGTTATCATTGTTATCATTCTTATCCTGGGCGTCGGCGGCAGTATTGTCTGGAAGCTGTTCTCGGCAAAGTATTCGCCTACCATGGACTACCTTGACTACGCGTCAGAGATAGGCCTGAAGGACGGCGAATATGCCATCACGCTCGACAATAAACTGCTCAGCGATTACAGGGCTGTCAGCATAGACGGGCGCGTGTATATCGATATGGATCTTGTCACGGCCAGTCTTAATACAAGATTTTACTGGGATGGCAATGAAAATGTATTTATCTATACAGACCAGTCGCGCATGCTGATCTTTACTCCTGACCAGCAGAAATACACGGTCAGGACATGGAAAGACAGCAATTGGAAGGACTCGTCCGACGGTGACGAAGGCTACGCGGTAGTCCGCAGCAAGGATGGCAAGCGCTATGTCGCAGCCGAGTACGTCAAGAAGAATACCCAGATGGATTACGCCGAGTATACAGATCCGAACCGGATCGTGATCCATAAGACCTGGGGAGATGTGCAGAAAGTAACGACTGAGAAGGAGACTCCGGTCCGCTATAAGGGAGGAGTCAAGGGCGAGGTGCTGCGCCTGTCTGAGCCCGGTGAGAGCATGACTCTGATCGAGGCTTACGATGACTGGTACAATGTCGCCACCGATGACGGATATATCGGCTGGGTCTCGAAAAAAAGCGTGGGAGATCCGCAGAAGCTCACGACGACGGCGCCTGATTTTACAGCGCCCGAATACAAGAGCATCCACAGGGATCACAAGATCGATATGGCATGGCACCAGGTCATGAGCACAGCGGCCAACAGCAATGTCGCGTCGGTGCTTAAGAGCTCGCCGGGTATCAATGTTATCTCACCTACATGGTTTTATTTTTCTGATACAGACGGGAAGGTTGCCTCCACTGCCGGCGCTGATTATGTGAAGACCTGCCATGACAGCGGTGTTGAGGTCTGGGCACTGTTCTCGAATGAGTTCCCTTCTGACAAGGACCGTGTCTTTGATTCGAATAAGACGGACACTGTCCTGGCATATACCTCCAAAAGGGCAGCCGCGATAAAACAGCTGATGGGCTATGTGTCTGACAACGATATCGACGGCATCAACCTGGATTTCGAGCTTATACAGCAGAATGGCTCTGATGACTATATAGAGTTTATCCGGGAATTGTCGATAGCCTGCCGCGCGAACGGTATCGTATTTTCAGTCGACAACTATGTACCGCAGTATACGGCTTACTACAACAGGCGCGAGCAGGGCATAGTGGCAGACTACGTCGTCACGATGTGCTATGATGAGACGGATGCGGGTTCGGACACACCGGGACCTACAGCTTCCAATTCGTTCTTCAGCAAGGGGATAACGGACACCGTCGCCCTGGTAGACAAGTCCAAGGTGATAGCAGGTATACCTTTCTTTACGAGGGTCTGGTCAACTTCCAAGGACGGCAAGGTAACGTCATTTGCCTGCGGCATGAACGATGCCCTCGGCTACCTGACGAATCACGGAGTCAAGGCTCAGATGCAGGATTCGACTGGCCTCAATTACGGGAGCTACACCTCAGACAAGGATAACTGCCTGTATGAGATATGGCTTCAGGACGCGACCTCTGTGAGCGATGAGATGAGTATGATAAAGAGCAATGATATCGCCGGATGTGCGGCCTGGAAGATAGGATTTGAAAGCGGAACGGACATCTGGAAGACAATATCTGCAAACCTGAAGTAAAAAAATGCAGGGACCCGCGGCAGCGGGTCCTGTATTCTTTTCAGTGTATGGCGCAGAAGCTGCCCTGTAAAGATCCGTAATAATGGGAACAGGCAGCTACTGGTTAGCTGCCTGCATAGGGAAAGGTATATATTTAAGGGGTTAAGATAATGTCTTTTATTTATCACTATATTAACACATGTTTGCGAAATAGTGTTAACAAAAAAATATATTTTTAAGAGCATATATTGTGCAATATAGCTAGGCACCGTTATTTTACTCTAAATAAATTGATGTTATGCAAATTTGTTCCCTGTTTTGTCAAATCATAACGCCTGCCGCAGAGAAGCTCTTGGATAATATTCACAAAGGCAGAAATCATGATTGTTAAACCCGTGTCATAAATATCGTTAGTTATTTGGCATACTTTGATGCCTCGGCATAAATCATTTATATATGAGACAGGAGGATCTGCAGATGATAATAAGACAACTTTATCTGGATCATTTCGGAAAGTTCCGCAATGCGGAATTTGATCTGGATGAGGGAATGAATATCATTTATGGCGGAAATGAATCAGGAAAGACTACGATCCGGTCATTCGTATTGTTTGTACTTTTCGGGAATGATCAGGCGGCAGACGGCGGCGCGCCGGGAGATACCAAGCCGGTGTACGCACCTTCAGGCATCAGCTGTGAAGGCCGCATCGTCTTTGAATATTCCGGCAGGAAGTACCTTGCCTCAAGGGTATCGGGCCCGGGCAGGAACGGATTTTCTGTGAGCGATATGCAGAGCGGTATCGAGATGGTCGGCAGTAAGGGCAGCATCAGTGATCTCGTGCGCGGACTTACGCCTGCGGCAATGGACAACACCATATCGATACCTCAGGTGTATGATCAGTCAGACGCGGGAGAGTACAGTGAGCTGAGCAGCAGGAAGGAAGAGCTCGACAGGGAGATCGCTGCAGTCAGGAAAAAGATGGATGAGTCTTCTGGAGCGGATTACGCGGAAAGAGAAAAGGCGGCAGCGCTTATCCAGCGGAACAATGATATCGCGAGGCGATATAAGGAGAAGAAGCAGCAGCTGAAGAATATGGAGAAGAATTCCGTCCCGCGCGTCAGCAGGGACATCAGCAGTGCCTGGGAGAGGTTCGAAGACCTGCGGGCTGAGCTTGATGATACGAGGTTCACGCAGAACGAACTCAGGAGCAAGGCGGACGGCGGCGGTTTCAAGGCTCTTGCCTTTACCCTGCCGATCATCGCGGCGGCGGCGCTGCTGTGGTTCATGGGAAGTTCTCTCGGAATGAGCCATATGCTGAGGGCAGTTTCCAGTCTCGGCATAGTGATATTCGCGCTGCTGGTATTTCTCCTGGTGCTGGCATCAGGGTCGGGCAAGAAGAAGCGTGCCAGGAAGATGGACAAGAAGGCTGCGGCCATAGAGCAGGAGATGCGCAAACTGATGCTGCAGTATGGGGTCAGCTCACGCGAGAGCTTCAGACAGCTGAGCATCAGGGGAGTCGCGCCTGACAACAGCAGCGATGTGGCTTCTCTTAAGAGAGAGCTCGACGAACTGAAGGTCAGGTACAATGAGCTGCAGATCCCTCTGAAACCGTATCTTGAAAAGTATGGGAGCAGCGTGACGCTGGAGAGGAGAGAAGATCCTGAACTGAAGGCCCGCTTGCTGGACCTGCAGAAGCAGGCAGCCGCGATCTCCGGGCAGATGGAGGAGATCGATGCCGCCGGATCTTACAGCGCGGATCAGAGCCCTCTGGAGCCGATTCCGCTCGTACTTGATGATTTCTTTGCGTCGTACGATGACGGCAGGCTGAAGAGGACGCTCTACTGGCTCGCGAATCAGACAAATTTCAGCCAGGCGCTCATACTGACCTGCCACCACAGGGAGAGCGACACTTTAAAAGAGCTTGGGGTCAGTTTCAGGTACAGTGAGCTGAACTGACAGCCGGACATAAAGAGAAGACAGACCGTGTGGTCTGTCTTCTCTTTATTGCTGCCATCAATCCTCAGGGTCGTTGGATTCCTTCCCGTAGGTGTGGTATTTATTATAGTAGTTCAGCGCGTTCCTGATCCTGACGCTGGGGTCAAGGAGACCGCTTATGGAGTGATCATAATTGATCTTGTCTATCAGGAGGGCGATATATTTGCTGACGTCTACGCTTATATAGTACGGACGCTCGAAGAGCTCAGGCTTCTGGTAGATGGCGTTGGTCGTCAGTACCTTTGAGATGATGCCGTCCTCATAGTATTTGTCGAACTTTGCCATGCCGGCCGTGAAGAGACCGAAGGTCGCGCAGGCGATGACCCGGCGGGCCTTGCGCTGCTTGAGCTGGTAGGCTACGTCCAGCATGCTGTCGCCAGAGGCGATCATATCATCTATGATGAGCACATCCTTGCCCTCCACGGAAGCTCCCAGAAATTCATGCGCTACTATGGGGTTCTTGCCGTTTACGACTCTGGAGTAATCTCTTCTCTTGTAGAACATGCCCATGTCGAGACCTAAAACATTTGAGTAGTATACTGCTCTCCACATGGCGCCCTCATCGGGGCTCACTATCATCATATGATCCGAGTCGACCACCAGGTCGGGGATATTCATAAACAATGTCTTGATAAACTGATAGTGGGGCATTATATTATCAAAACCGCTGTTTGGTATCGCGTTCTGCACACGCGGGTCATGCGCGTCAAATGTGATGATATTGTCGACGCCGAGCCTGCGCAGCTCCTGGAGAGCGTTCGCGCAGTCCAGGGATTCTCTGGCCATACGCTTGTGCTGGCGGCTTTCGTAGAGGAACGGCATGATGACGTTGACTCTTCTCGCCTTGCCCTCAGCAGCGGTGATTATTCGTTTGAGATCGCCGTAATGGTCGTCAGGAGACATGTGATTCTCGTATCCCGACAGAGAATATGTGATGGAGAAATTTGTGACATCGACCAGAAGATAGAGGTCCTTGCCCCGGATAGAATCGAGAATGGTTCCCTTTGCTTCGCCGGAACCGAATCTGGAACATTGCGCTTTGAGAATATAAGACTGTTTCAGATCTTCGCCGTAGGGCTTGAGTACCTGATTGCGCTCTGCCCTCCAGTCAGCTATATACCTGTTGACCATTTCTCCCATTTTACTGCAGCTTTCCAGCGGTATGATACCGAGATCACCTACCGGAATCGAGTTTCTGAACTCTTCGATATTCTGTGCCATTATCTGATCCTCCCTAAGAATCCGCCCTGTTATTATCCGACAGCCATTTTAGTTATATTATAACGATTAATCGATGTCAAGCTTGAACTTGAATATGCAGACAGCTTTACGGATCTTGTTCAGCGTGAAATTGCCCTGTGTATACGTATGTCATCCCCGATAACAGGGAGCATTTCGTAGTTTCCGACCAGCCGCGAAAATATCCTCTCGCTGTATATGTTCTGCAGTTCCTCCAGCGACAGATTCGTGGAAATGATCGTTGATGCCGATGACGCCAGCCGCCGGTTTATGCAGTCAAAAAGCTGGGAATTTACGAAAGCGTTGCTTAGCTCTGATCCCAGATCATCTATGATCAGAAGCTCACAGTCGAAAATATAATCGGCCATGTCATCGCCTTCATCGTCAGTATCCCTCCCGAAAGCGCGGCCGCGCAGTATCTCGACAAGCTGCAGCGCTGAGAGATAGATGACCGTGTGTGAGCTGTCGAGGAGCTCACGGGCGATGCAGTTGGTCAGGAATGTTTTGCCGACGCCGGTGCTGCCGTAGAAGAGCAGACTGCCATGTTCGTCATCGAAATGCTCAATGAAATCCCGGCAGCGCGCGACGATATTCTGTATATTCTGCCGCGGGCTTATGCCGAGCCGGGGATCTGTCTCCTCCGGGTAGTAGTCCATGCGGAAGGTGTCAAAATTTTCTTTATCCAGTATATTCCTGAGCCCGGACTGGTCATAGAGTAGGTCCACGACCGCCTGCCTGAAACAGTGGCATTTTTCGCTGCCGATGTAGCCGGTATCCTTACAGTCGGGACAGGTATATTTTAATTCGAGGTAATCATCGGGAAAGCCTGCCTGCCGCAGCATATCCTTCATGCTCTGCTCGATCGAGAGAGCCCTTTGGGAAAATCCGCGGTCCGGACCGGCCTTTTTCAGCACTGCACGGCGGGCCTGTTCGGCACAGAGCGCTGAGAGCTCTTCCTGTGCTGCCGCGTAGGCCGGGATCCTGTCTGCTACCGTCTGGTAGTGTTCGTTCAGGCGATGCCTGTCATCTGCCTGCCGCAGATCGTATTCGCGCATTATCGCCGAATACTGTGAGTTCCGAAGATGCATGACGCTGCCTCCTCCTGTAATTGCCTGCGGACCGCCGCCGGCAATACCGCGGCCGGTGATCTGCTGTCTGAACTGACGCCCGCGGCGCTAGTTTACACTGCTGTCCGGATCGTTGATCTTCTGTGATTTCTGGACCAGCTTCTTCTCGATATCGCCGTAATTGTAGCTGCGCTGCGAGAAATTGTTGAAACGGTTGTTGGGCACGGTGACAGTCCTGGACGCCGCGCGCTGGTTCTGGCGGAGCTTCTGCTGCGCGGCGAGCTTGTCGTCCCGCTGGCTGTCCGCCGCCTCCGCCTCCTGCAGCGTTGATATGCCGTCCTTTTTCCAGGTGCGGAGTATCTTGTCGGCATATTCAAAGCTGGGCGTGTGTATAGCCATGATCGTGCGCCTGCAGGCCTCGAGCACCATGTCGAGGCTGAAACCGTATTTTTTCATCCAGGTGCGGATGTATTCCAGCTCGCCCGGCGCAGGACGCCTGCTGCCGAGCCCGAATTCAGTCATTATGGCATAGCTTGACGCCTGATGGAGCTCAGTCTCCAGCATGGCTTCTTTTACGGTATGTATATTCTGCTGTGCCCATCCGAGGGCTACTTTTTCAATATAGCGTATATCCCTTTTGCCGTTGGAGGCGCAGTAATCAAAAAGATAATCGATAAGATCGCACGGGAACCCGAGGGTGTCGTGGAAATAGCATATCTTTTCGGTGTCTGTCCTGCTGAGCGGGCGGCCGAGATACTGTTCGATCACCATCATGATCTCAGCGCCGTTGGGAGAGCTGCTGAAGGCATCGCTGCCTGCGGATGCCGCGGAGTCAGCAGTCTTGTCTGCCGCATGGACCGGAGGCACGCTCTCTGACCCTGAGGGAAGTGCGTCTGTGAGATCTTCCACGGCCGCCGCTGCCGGAGCAGCTGCCCGGGGAGCTTTTCCCTTCACTGTATAGTTCTGCACACTGATCTCATCCAGAGCCGCATTCATATCGGAGGGGTTCAGGCAGATGTCTGTCACGTTGCCTGAGGAATCCGAAGAGATCTTCAGGAGCCCCTGGTCACGCCAGTAGGTCAGAGCCCGCACTACATCTCTTTCCGTGAGGTTAAACGCATCAGCTATATCCAAAACGGACAGATTGAGACAGGCTGCCTGGAAACGGCGAATAAGGTAAAGGTATACCTTTACAAAATCTCCGTTTGCCGCCGGCATATAAATGTCAAAAAAAGTATTCGGGATGACGGTTGCCCCTCCCGAAAACGGAGCTGATAGTTTAATAGATTTTGTCATGAGACATCTCCCCAGAGCTGAATAATGTGAGCCTCAAATGCGCTGCCAGGGCAGCAGCATTTTTCAGTGCGGATTTAGTATAGCACATTGGGGGAAATAAGAAAATAGCTCCGGCGCCTGCCCGGCGTGTGGACAAGAGCGGAGGGAAGACGGTGGACAGAGTGGATAACTGTCCTGCGCAGCCAGAAAGACAGGTGAAAAATATCCACCGGCCGTCCCGGGAAAATATCCCGGTCATGCCGGTGGATTAAGTGGAAAAAATTTACTTAACGAGTTTTTCTCCAATAGATACAACGTTTCCGGCACCCATAGTTATCAACAGGTCGCCGTTGACACAATTTTTTATTAAAAAATCTTCGATCTCTTCAAATGAAGGGAAGTACCACGCCTCTTTGCCATTCTGCCTGAGCAGGGCAAGTATGTCGCGGCTGGAGATATCTCCGGGATCCTGCTCGCGCGCCGCGTAGATGTCGGCGAGCACTACCTTGTCTGCCAGGGAGAGGGCGTCCGCGAATTCGTTCAGGAATGCTCTTGTCCTGGTATAGGTGTGCGGCTGGAAAACGCACCAGATGCTGTTGTGAGGACATTGTCTGGCTGCGGTCAGGGTAGCTTTGATCTCCGTCGGGTGATGGGCGTAATCATCGATGACCGTTACGCCGTTGAAGCTTCCCTTGTGCTCAAAGCGTCTGTCTGTACCGGTGAATGATAAAAGGCCGGACCTGATCGTCTCGAGAGGGATGTCAAGCACCTGCGAGGCCGCTATGGCTGCCAGCGCGTTGCCGATATTGTGGCGGCCGGTCACTCCCAGCTGTATGTGCCCGAGCTTTTCGCCGTTCTTCACCAGCTCGAAGCTTCCTCTGGCAAACTCGTCGAAGGTGAGGTCCTCCGCGCTGTAATCAGCAGGCGAACTGCCGTCAAGGCAGAAGGTAATGACACGGCAGGGAAGACTGCCGGCGATCTCCTCATATCTGTCTATGCCGCTGTTGATGATAAGTATGTCGTCCTTGCCGAGCTTTTCCGCAAATTTCCTGAAAGAATTGCGTATATCGTTGATATCTTTAAAGAAATCAAGATGGTCTTCTTCTATATTAAGTATAAGTTCGATGTGAGGATTGAACTTGAGAAAACTGTTAGAGTACTCGCAGGCTTCAGCTATGAAGTTGCCGGAATGCCCTACACGGATATTGCCTCCGATGCTGCTGAGCATGCCGCCGACGCTGATAGTGGGATCCATATCTGCCGCGATGAGTATCTGTGAGATCATGGAAGTGGTGGTCGTCTTGCCGTGGGTGCCGGAGATGGCGATAGAATCAGGGTACATGGCCATGATTTGTCCCAGCAGGGCAGCTCTGTCCATCAGGGGCTTGCCTGAGGCGACGGCTGCTTTGTACTCCGGGTTATCCTTGTGTATGGCAGCTGTGTACACGATGATGTCTATATCGTGAGTAATGTTTTCTGCCTTCTGTCCGTACTCGACCTTTATGCCGGCCTTCTCAAGGTGCCTTGTGATGTCGGACTTGTTCATGTCGGATCCTGAGACGACGAATCCCTTGTCGTGAAGTATCTCAGCCAGTCCGCTCATGCTGATACCGCCGATCCCTATGAAATGTATATGGGATTTGCGTGTAAAATCTATTTTATACATATGACCATCCTATTCTATTATTGATCTGACTGGGTATATAAGAACACACAAAAAGCAAGCTTTCTGGTGATCAGATGCCCGCAAATATATTTATCATTTACATTATACAGTTATTTAACGGAAATGCAAATGGATATTTGTACATTGGAAGATGCATGCGGAACTGCCCCTTTCTGTACAAAATTGTTTTGCGGCGAGCCCGCGTAAAGCCTGTATTTGACAGTTTTGCCTATATAATTTCAAGTCGGGGGACAGATACTGTTCACTTTTCCATGAAGGAATGTTATAATTATTATAAATTACAATAGCTGCGCAAGATGATGTTTAACGACAGAGGTGATGTCATGATCAAGAAAGAGATGATAGCGATGCTCCTTGCCGGGGGCCAGGGCAGCCGGCTGGGATTGCTGACGGCGAATATCTGCAAACCGGCTATCGCATTCGGCGGGAAATACCGTATAATAGATTTCCCTTTAAGCAACTGCATTAATTCCGGTGTAGATACGGTTGGTGTACTGACACAGTACAGGCATCTGAGGCTGAACTCGCATATCGGCATAGGCATTCCGTGGGATCTTGACAGGAATCACGGAGGAGTCACGCTCCTTCCGCCCTATGAGAAGAACGGAAGCTCAGACTGGTATACAGGGACGGCGAATGCCGTATACCAGAACCTTGAATATATTGAAAAATACAATCCTGAATATGTGCTGATACTGGGCGGCGATCATATCTACAAGATGGATTATGAGGTCATGCTCGATTTCCACAAGTCGAAGGGGGCGGCCGCGACTATCGCGTGCATGCACGTTCCCTGGGAAGAGGCGAGCCGTTTCGGCGTTGTTATCGCGGACAGCACAGGCAATATCAGCGAATTTGAGGAAAAGCCTCAGAATCCCAGCAGCAACCTGGCATCCATGGGCATCTACATATTTAAGTGGGATGTGCTGAGGGAGGCGCTTGTCACCCTGAAGGACCAGCCTGGCTGTGATTTCGGCAAGCATATAATACCGTATGTGCAGGAGAAGACTCACAGCTGCTATGCTTATGATTTCAACGGATACTGGAAGGATGTGGGAACGCTCGGCTCATACTGGCAGGCGAACATGGAGCTCCTCGACATCGTTCCGGATTTCAACCTCTATGAGGAGTTCTGGAAGATATATACGAATAATGATATCATCAAACCCCAGTATTTCGGGGAAGACGCGCACATCGACAAGTGTATAATCGGCGACGGCGCGGAGATAAACGGCACGGTCGAGAGCAGCGTCATAGGCGCCGGGGCCGTCATAGAGAAGGGGGCCGAGGTCAGGAATTCTATCGTGATGCAGAATTCCGTTATCGGCAGCGGCACAAAGCTGGACAAGGCCATCATCGCGGAATCCGTGAAGATAGGCAGCAACTGCGTTATCGGCACGGGCGATTACGCCGTGAATGTTTATAATCCGAAGGTCTACGCGTTCGACCTGGCGACGATAGCGGACAATTCCGTCATACCGGACGGCATCATTATCGGCAGGAACACGGCCGTCTCGGGCGAGACTGTCCTCTCGGATTACATGGACGGTGAATTGCCGGCAGGCCACGTTATTATTAAGGCAGGTGATATGTGATGAGGGCTATAGGTATTGTCCTGGCTGGCGGCACCAGCAACAGAATGGGTCTTCTCGCGAGGAAGAGAGCTGTTGCGGCTATGCCGGTAGCCGGAAGCTACAGATGTATAGATTTCGTGCTCAGCAATATGTTCAATTCGCATATACAGAGAGTTGCCGTGTGCACTCAGTATAATGCCAGGTCGCTCAATCAGCACCTGAATTCATCAAAGTGGTGGGATTTCGGAAGAAAACAGGGCGGACTGTATATTCTGCCTCCGACGGTCACGATGGACAACAACTCGTGGTACAGAGGCACTGCGGACGCTATCTACCAGAATATTGAGTTCGTTAACGAGAGCCATGAGCCGTATGTCATCATCGCTTCAGGCGATTGTGTATACAAGGCTGACTTCAATAAGATGCTGGAGTCTCATATCCAGAACAAGGCGGATATCACCGTCGCGTATACCAATCTGAAGGCGGGCCAGGATGACCCTACCAGATTCGGCGTGCTGACTATGGATGAGAACAAAAGGATCAGGGGATTTGAGGAGAAGCCTGTAGTCACGAACAACATGACGATAAACGCCGGGATCTATATTTTCAGGAGGCGCCTGCTGCTGGAGCTGCTCGAGAGAGCCGACAGCGAGAGCCGTTTTGATCTGGTACAGGATATCATCGTAAGATACCGCGAGACCAAGCGCATATTCGGCTACGAGCTCCACGGATACTGGAACAATATCGCGACCATGGATTCGTACTACAAGACGAATATGGATTTCCTGAACAGGGATGTCAGAGATTATTTCTTCGGGGATTATGCAGGCATATATTCGAAGGTCGAGGACCAGCCGCCTGCCAAGTACAATCCGGGGGCATCCATGAAGAACGCGCTTGTCTCCAGCGGCTGCATAGTCAACGGCACCGTGGAGAATTCGCTGCTGTTCAGGAAGGTCTATGTAGGCAATGGCTGTGTAGTCAGGAATTCTATCATCATGAATGATGTTTATATAAGTGATAATACCGTCATCGAGAACTGTATCGTCGAGAGTAAAGCTACTCTCAGACCGAACAGCACCTATCAGGGGGAAGATGGGAGCGTTCGCATAGTTGTCGAGGAAAATGAGAGGTATTCATAGGCTAAGGGGTGTGCAGGTACGCTGCATGTAATTGGAGTCTGGGAAGCCCGCTTTTAATGCGATATACAGATTCCGGGAGAAAGTACGTTTATGGGGAGGAAAAAGAAATGAAAATTACGGACATCAGGATTCGTAAAATGAACAAGGAAGGGAAGATGAAGGCGGTCGTCTCGATCACTATCGATGATGAGTTCGTAGTGCACGACATTAAGATCATCGAAGGCGAGAAGGGACTTTTCATGGCGATGCCGAGCCGCCGGACACTCGACGGCGAATACCGTGACATTGCTCATCCGATCAACTCGGAGACAAGAGAGAGACTTCAGGATATGCTTCTTAAAAAGTATGAAGAGGTGCTCGAACAGACAGCCGCGGAGAACGCGCTGTAGGATACGGATCTCAAAAGCGGCATGATTTCGGTCATGCCGCTTTTTTCGTATATGATCATCCGCCGATCAGTTCCCTGACCCTGCCCGGAGGCAGCTGTGTTTTCGCGGCCGTCTCCTCTATGCTCATTCCGGAATCATAAAGTCTGCGCGCTACGAAATCCATGGATTCACCGACTTCTATCAGATGTCCGTCCGGATCGTATATGCGTATCACTCTCTGGCCCCAGGCATGTTCAGTGAGGGGATTGAGAAAGTGGATATCGCCGTGACGCGATTCGAGCATGCGCACAAAGGAATCCATGTCGTTCTCTTCAAAATACAGTTCGGCGTCGGCGCTGCCGCTTACGGCATCAGCGCCGGTAAGCCGTTTCCAGACTTTTTTGTCCTGCAGCACAAGACCTTCTGTGAGTATAACATTTCCGTCCAGGTCGAATACCACATCCAGCCCGAAGAGATCATGATAAAATTTTTCCGAGCGCTCTATGTCATCAACTACGATTAGTATATTTTTCAGTTTCATATCATTTTCCTCCGGATCCTATCGCGCACGGCGCTGCGGCCGGGTCTTATCTCATGGAGAAATAAGCCAGCACGATGACTCCCAGCACTATCCGGTACCAGCCGAATACTTTGAAATCGTGTTTCTTTATGTATCCCATCAAAAACTTGATGACAAGGATGGATACGAAGAAGGCGACTGCCATCCCGATCACCAGTGCCAGCAGCTCAGCGCCTGTAAAGTCAAGGCCGAATTTCAGCAGCTTGACGGCGCTGGCGCCGAACATGGTCGGGACCGCGAGAAAGAACGTGAACTCCGCTGCGGCCACCCGGGATACGCCGATGAGCAGCGCGCCGATGATCGTCGCCCCCGAGCGCGATGTGCCGGGGATCAGCGAGAGTACCTGGAAAGCCCCGATAAGCAGCGCAGTTTTAAAGGAGATGGCGGAAACTGTCTCTGTGACCGGCGTCCTTTTTTTGTTCCAGTTTTCGACGATTATGAACAATACGCCGTAGATAATCAGCATCAGCGCGATCACGACCGGCGTATGCAGATGGGCGTCGAGATAGTCATCAGCCAGCACGCCTATTACAGCCGACGGGATGCAGGCCACTATGACCTTGAGCCACAGTGACAGGATGTCCTTCCTGACAACGAGCTTTGAGCTTTCGTTCAGCTGGATCGGGAACATTTTTCTCCAGAACAGCACGACAACAGCCAGAATAGCTCCCAGCTGGATCACGACAAAAAACATCGTCTTGAATGCCTCTGTCATATTCAGTGTGAGGAATTCGTCTACGAGAAGCATATGGCCGGTACTGCTGATGGGAAGCCATTCTGTGACCCCCTCAACAATACCCAGAAATACAATTTTCAAAATCTCTATGATATCAAGCATGATCTGAGAACCTCCTTAAACGGATCAAATGAATAAAGGAAATTTTAGCAGGTATCTGAGCTCCTGTCAATTATACCTGTCAGGCACGCCTGTGTCCATCTTTTCCCGCGGCGCCGGTATCCGGCAGCCGGGCTGCTATGTCCGGGAGGCACGTTTTCTGGCTATTGCATCAGGATAAAGGATTTGCTAGAATAAGCTGGATATCGAAGATCTTTTCTGCCGCGGCAGTGCCGGGGCGAAGATCCGGGCAGTATAAATTTTGGAGATGGATAAAATGCATATAATAGTTGGACTCGGGAATCCTTCGCGCAAATATGAAAACACCAGGCATAACGTGGGATTCGAGACTATAGACAAGATCGCGGCCCGGTACGGGATCAGCGTAAATGAAAAAAAGCAGAAAGCCCTCTGCGGACGGGGAATGATAGGCACTGAGAAGGTAATACTCGCGAAGCCGCAGACCTTTATGAACCTCAGCGGCGAGAGCGTGAGGGCTCTCGCGGACTTCTATAAGGTCGGGGCAGAGGATTTTATAATCATACATGATGATATCGACCTGCCGGTGGGTCAGCTCAGGATACGCGAGCGCGGAAGCGCCGGCGGGCACAACGGCATGAAGAATATCATCCTCCACATGGGGACGCAGGATATACCCAGGATACGCATAGGCATCGGCGGCAAACCGCAGGGCTGGGACCTGGCGGACTACGTGCTCTCCAGCTGCGGCGCCGAAGACCGCAGGCTTATGGACGAGGCGCAGGATCAGGCAGTTAAAGCGGCGGCACTGATCGCCGGCGGGGATATGGCGAAGGCGATGAACACCTTCAACACGAAAAAGGCTTCGAAGAAGAAGAGCGAGGACGAGCCTGACGATCGATGACTGCCGCGCGCGGCAGCGGGAGGCAGAGAGATGACGCGGGGAACGGAGAAGAGGATGAAAGCATTTACGGAACCGATGCATGGCCTGGCTGGTTTTGACCAGATCGCGGAGGATATCGCCAAAAGGCATACACCGGTCCAGATAGACGGCTGTATTGATGCCCAGAAATGTCATATGATCTACAGCATCGGCACCGCCTATCCATATAAACTGATCATAAGCTACAATGAAGTCCGTGCGCGAGAGATATTTGAGGAATACAAGTTCTTTGACAAAAACGTAAAACTCTATCCGGCTAAGGACACCATTTTCTTCAATGCCGATATACACAGCGACCTGATCTCGGGGCAGAGGCTTTCGGCGATCAGACCGCTGATGGACGGAGAGCCGGTCACTCTGATAACTACTGTTGACGGGCTGCAGGACAGCATACTTCCGCTGGATTACCTGCGGAGCTTCTGCATAACGCTGGGAGAGCATGACACCGTGCCGGTGCAGGCGCTCGCCGCGCGCATGGTGCAGCTGGGCTACGAGAGAACCGTCCAGGTGGAAGCCCCGGGACAGTTTTCCGTCAGGGGAGGTATTTTCGACTTTTACAACCAGTCTGACGACTGCCCCTACAGGATAGAGCTGTGGGACGATGAGATAGATTCGATAAGGAGCTTTGACGCCCAGAGCCAGAGATCGCTTGAGAGATGCGGGAGCGTGACGATATACCCGGCGGCAGAATATATCTTTACCGAGGAAATAAAGGCGCGCGGCCTGAAAAACATGGATAAGGATCTGAGCAGGCAGGCTGCTAAGCTCAGGGAGCTGGGCAAGCCTGAATCTGCCGCCCGCCTTGAGAAACTCACGGCCCAGTTCAGGGACGCCATGGAGATAAGCCCGCAGGCCGCGAATGTTGACAGCTATATCGGCTATTTTTTCAGGAAGGGCAAGCCGTCCGGGAAAAATACTTCCCCGGCGCTCACAAATCTGCTGGATTATTTCGGAACGGATGACAGCCTGGTCGTGATAGATGAACCGCTGAGGATAGAGGAGCGCGGCAAGGCCGTCAGCCAGGAGTACTCGGCGGCAATGATCTCCCGCCTTGACGGGGGCTATGTGCTTCCGGGACAGGCGGCCGCGGTGACGGATTACAGGAACCTGATACTCAGGACTGCCGCCATGAGGACAGTGATGCTCAGCACGCTGACGCCCAACAGGCAGATCATGCCTGTCGCCGGGAAATACAGCATTTCCGTGAGCGGTATGAAGACCTACCGCGGAAATTTCGGGCAGCTGGCGAAGGACCTTGCCAAATGGAAGTCAGGAGGATTCCGCGTCATCCTGGTCTGCAGGTCGGCGATGAGAGGACAGCAGCTTGTGCGCGAGCTGCAGGACGAGTCTCTGGAGGCCTTCTACACCGAGGATATGGACCATGAGCTCCTGCCTCGCCAGATAATGGTCGTGCGCGGCAATTACCGCTGCGGGATAGAGTATCCGCAGATAAAATTCGCGATAATAGCCGAATCGGATATTTTCGGCGAGGACAAGAGCAGGAACAGCCGCAGGCGCAAGTCTGCCGGCAGCTCCGGAGGACTGCGCGCCCTCAATGACCTGGCCGTGGGAGACTATGTCGTCCATGAGCGCTACGGGATCGGCATTTACAGAGGGATCGAGCAGATAAAGATAGACGGCGCCCTCAAGGATCACGTCAAGATCGAATACGCGGATGGGGGAAGCCTGTACGTGCTCGCCTCGCATCTTGACTCTATCCAGAAATACGCGGCCAAAGACACGGAGAACGTGAAGATCAACAAGATGACCGGCCGCGAATGGGGCAAGACCAAGACCAGGGTCAGGAAGGCTGTCAGGGAGCTGGCGGATGACCTGGTGAAGCTTTACGCTGTGCGGCAGGCCAGAAGCGGCTATGAATGCGGGCCGGATACGGTATGGCAGAGCGAGTTTGAGCAGCTGTTCCCTTACGAGGAGACCCAGGACCAGCTGGACGCTGTCGAGGCAGTCAAGAAGGACATGGAGAGCAGGAAGATCATGGACCGGCTGCTCTGCGGCGACGTGGGATTCGGCAAGACAGAGGTTGCCATCCGGGCAGTGTTCAAGATGGTGCAGGAGGGGAAACAGTGCGCCGTGCTGGTGCCGACGACGATACTGGCGCAGCAGCATTTCAATACATTTACCCAGAGGATGAAGGATTATCCGATCAGGATAGGACTGCTCTCCAGGTTCAGGACCGCCAAAGAGGTGAAACAGACGCTTGAGGATCTGAGCAGCGGGAAGCTCGACGTTCTTATCGGAACGCACAGGCTGCTCTCCAAGGACGTCAGGTTCAGGGATCTCGGACTGCTGGTCGTGGATGAGGAGCAGCGCTTCGGCGTCACGCACAAGGAAAAGATCAAGAAGATGCGCGAGACAGTCGATGTCCTGACTCTGACCGCCACTCCCATACCGAGAACGATGCATATGAGCCTGATAGGCATACGCGATATCAGCCTGCTCGAGGAAGCGCCGGTAGACAGACTCCCGATACAGACCTATGTGATGGAATTCAACGAAGAAATGATACGCGAGGCCGTCGCCCGCGAGATAGCGAGGAACGGACAGGTATACTATGTATACAACCGCGTCCAGGGCATAGAGGAAGTAGCCGGGATGATAAAGAGACTCGTCCCCGATGCGCAGGTCGCCTTTGCCCACGGGCGCATGACAGGGCGTGAGCTTGAAGACATCATGTACCGTTTCGTCAACAGGGATCTGGATGTGCTTGTCTCCACGACCATTGTGGAGACGGGGCTTGATATCCCGAATGTCAACACCATGATAATCCAGGACGCGGACCGTTTCGGCCTCGCGCAGCTCTATCAGCTCAGAGGCAGGGTCGGCAGGTCCGGCCGCACCGCCTATGCTTTCCTCATGTACAGGAGAGACAGGATGCTGAGGGAGACTGCCGAGAAGAGACTGTCGGCGATCAGGGAATTCACGCAGCTTGGTTCAGGATACCGCATCGCCCTGCGTGATCTTGAGATACGGGGGGCAGGCAGTCTGCTCGGTGAGCGGCAGAGCGGCCATATAGCCCAGGTAGGATATGATCTGTACTGCAAGCTGCTCAGCGAAGCTGTCGCGGACGCGAAGGGAGAAGAGAGAAAAGAAGATTTCGACACTTCTGTGGAGATAGCCGTAGATGCCTATCTTCCGGATACTTATATAAGAAATGAGTCACAGAAGCTGGATATGTACAAGCATATAGCCGATATCAGAAATGAGGCTGAATACAGAGACATACTTGACGAGATGATCGACAGGTTCGGCGAGCTGCCGCCTCCGGCGGAAGCGCTGCTCAAGATCGCCCTCATGCGGGCTCAGGCGCATGACGCCTGCATCACGCGCATCGTCCAGAAAGACGACCGTGCTGTGCTGCATATGCTCCCCAGCGCCCCGGTGAATGTGGCGGCGATCAGCGGCCTCACGGCGGTGTTCGGACAGAAGGTGCATTTCAGGGCTGACAGGGACGATCCCAGCTTTACTCTTGACATGCGCAGGGTCGGCGCATCGCGCTATCTGGACCAGATAAGCATATTCATACAGGAAATAGTGAAGCTGCTGTTCTGATCATGCCCGCAAAACGGCCTGCAGAGCGCCTTTAAGCGCCCTCAAAATAAATTGTTGCTTCATTTATGATTATGTAGTAAAATAATTCAGTTAGAAGATAATATTTGAAATGGTGATCACTCTGCCTGGCCAGAGCCTGGCGCGACATGCGCAGTGTCGGGCTTCATCAACAGGGTACATATGGATCCTGCCGGTGATGAGATTTGCCGGAGGGGCAGAGCTTTTTTTAAAATACGCAAATTTCTTAAGGAGGAAGCATATGTCCAGAAAGAAAAAAAATGACTTCTGGGATGGCGTGGATGATGAACAGGTCGTCAGTTACGATCCGCCAGAAGATGAAGAGGGCGAAGCTGAGACTGAGGAGGACTGGTCTTTACTCAAGAGCACACCGTTAAAAGTCGTTATGAGGATAATCCTGATGATCTCGTGCCTTGTGGCACTGCTGTCAGGTTATGTGGCATATCAGTATGTGCAGGACCGCTATGCAGGAGGAAGCTACAGCTCTGACTTCTTTGACAGTGAGAGCTTTGCCGATCAGTATAACAACAGCGTCAAGCAGCTGATAAGCCTTATAGGGGCCATGGAGAAGGACTCGGAAGTTACCAAGGAAGGCAATGAGGAGCTTCTCACCACCATGGTAGAGAATTATATGGGCAAGGAGACAAACTTCTCCTTCCTTATCCAGGATCAGGATCACTATGCTATAGCTTCAAGCGGAGACGATGCCAAGGACAGGATAGAGGCCAGCTCGCACTATGCCCTGATCACGGATACGGCCAGCGATGTCTCTGTGAAGAGCTCGCTCGTCGAAAGTCTCCTTAACAAGGATGCGTGGACGCAGGAGCTTTCAGCCTACAGCGGCAAATACATAATCTATACGGCTGTGGATGATCAGCTCACCTATCATGACGCGTACTACAACGCGCAGCAGAGCTTTGAAAAAATGGGAGAGTATTTCGCTGTCGCCAAGATAGTCGGGATAGCTGCTCTTGTCATATTTATCATCTGCCTGATCTTCTGCATCATGGCCACAGGCCAGAGACGCGGATACGAAGGCATATATCTGTCATGGTTCGACCGGGTATTTTCCGAGCTGGCGCTGCTGATAATGATAGCAGTCGCCGGAGTACTGATATATGCTATTCGGCATTTCCTGGCGCTGAGCGGAACTACGAACAGGATAATTTCTGCCGCGCTGGTGATCGCGGCTTACGGATGGATCACACGCTCTTACTTCAGCATCGTCAGAAGGATAAAGGCTGGCAGGCTGTTCAGGTGCTCGATCGTCGGAACGATCGTCAGAGGCGTCGGAGCAAGCTTCGGAAAACTTCCTTATCCCCTGAATGCGATATTTGAGGGACTTCTCCTGATAATCGTTAACGGAGGAGTCGTGTATATGGTGATCAGAGGCCGCTCGTATACCTTCCACGGCGTAAAGGTATTCTATGTCCTTGCAGCCGCCGCGGCGGTGATCGAGTTCGTCGGACTGCTTTCCTACGCAACAGGCGGCATGACTCCCTATGAAGATCAGGATGAAGAGCCGGATGAAGAAGAGGAACACTCAGCTATTGAAGAACTCTCCGCTGACGTGGAGGCAGACAGAGAGAAAGCTGCCACGGATGATGTACAGAAGGCTGAGCCTGCAGCTCCCGCGTCTGATACAGAATATGAGGAAGAGCAGGACTGGGAGAACATGGATCTGAGCAAGGTGATCGCCTCTGCTGAGAAGGAAAAGAAGAAAGACGACCGCATCTATTCCAGTGATGACGCGGCTATTGAGAAGGCCAGAAGGGCTCATGCAGCTGAGCGCAAGACGCAGGTGCTGTCTGAGGATGAGATACAGAATGCCCTGCGCGCGTCGGGTCTCGATCCGGCAGCCAGGAGCGCTGTGAGCGAGCCTGAACTGATAAAACCCGCAGAGAAGGCTGAAGCCGCGGCAGGCGCAGCAGCAGCTGCCATGGCAGCAGGCCAGGGAGCGAAAGAGATGGCTGAGGAGCCTGAGGACAGCGGCAGAGTCAATTTTGTACAGCTCAACAAAGAAGTCCGCAAGAACTACCGTTCAAGGCTGAAGTCCAGAGGCATCATCGTGACGATGAGAGCTCCGGAGAAGCCGGTGATCATAGATATAGACAAGTCGAGCCTGAGCATACTGATCTCCAATATTTTTGATCAGATAGAGAGGCTTTCCGCGGACAACGTGAAGACTTATCTTGAGACCTATGTCCAGGACGGCAAGGTAGTATATATCGCCAAGATCAATATCGCGGATGATAAGAAACAGGCAGCTGAGGCGGCAGTTTCCGACGGAAGCTTTGACGCCGCGCGCAAGATCGTGGAAGCGAACGACGGAAGATTTGTCATCTCGATCGAGAAGTCAGTCATGAGAGTCGGTATGCTGATCGATGCCGCATAAGCCGCAGACAGTGAAGATGTGACGAGTTAATAAAGGGAGGAGCGCAGCCGTGACGGCAGTCTCCTCCCTTGTTTTGCGCACCGGGTATATATCAGGCGTCAGTCTTCCTCGATGATCTGTACTTCCAGGAAATCGAACGGAAGCGTCTCGATAAAACTGTCCTGAGTGAAACGTGTTTTTCTGGTTCTCTGGAAATCCTTAATATTGGAATCCAGCCAGATCGGTTCGGCAAGGTCGAACTCGCGGCATACCTGAGTAAGCGCGTGCACGACTTTGGCGGTGCGGCTGTCTTTGGAATCATCGCTGATGACGATATCATTCAGCAGGTGAGTATTTTTAAAGGTTTTTGCCCATAATCGGAACACAGGATAACCTCCCCCAGCTTAAACTTGACATATTTTTTAAATCATTGTACCATGAAAAAACGGAAAATAAAGTATTTTTTGCGGCAGCTGAAATAAGCTGCATTTATTTAGGACTTGTGCGGAAAACATTTATCAGATCAATTTGCTGTTATTAATAAGAGAACGGCGCTATTCCGGCGGACATGGAGGCCGTGCTGATGGATCGATACATTTTTGTAAACTATGCTCATGAGAGCCGTGATGATGTACAGGGGATCATAGACCGGCTGAACAATGCCGGCCTTAATGTGGCGAGTAGCGGCGGCGAGGAGAAGGTCGCGGGATGCATATTTGTGCTCAATCTGCGGACGGAGGCTTCACACGCTTCGAAGACCTACCGCAGGATCATGAATTATACGCAGAAGTATGAGAAGGACAGCATACAGATCAGTATCGGGGACAGATCGATAGATTCTGATGTTGACAGTCAGCTCGATGTTCTGGAAGAGCTCTTCAAATATAAGTATAAGGATGCCCGCTCAGCCTCAGTTTCTGTCCGGGACGCGGCATCCGGGGTACAGATCGCCGGGCCGGCCGCAGCGCCGGATGTGACGGAGACAGCGGCAGCGGACACTGAAGCCGGGAACAGTTCACAGATACGTTCAGAGCGTGAATTTGCGTATGATGAGGCTATGAAATGGCTCAACGGCACTGATGAGAGGAAACCTGACTCGCAGAAGGCTGTGGAGTTTTTCCTGCAGTCAGCAAACCTGGGCTATGCCCCGGCACAGTACCTGCTCAGCGTTTGCTATGATGAGGGCAGAGGTGTGAAGCACAGCTCGTCAGAGGCCTCCAAGTGGCGGGAGATGGCTGCCTACGGCGGTATAGTGAAGGCTCAGAGCGAGATGGGCTACTGTTATGAATACGGCCAGGGCGTCGTCAGGAATATGCGTGAGGCGGTCAGATGGTACCGCATGGCTTCTGAGCAGGGGGATGTGCAGGCGAAGAACAATCTCGCCTACTGCTATCAGAAGGGCCGCGGGGTCGCAAAGGACATCGCCCAGGCTATACGCCTCTATACGGAGGCCGCTGATGCAGGCCACCCGAGTTCACAGTACAATCTCGGCTATTGTTACTGGTACGGCGAGGGGACTGAAACAGACAAGAAGAAGGCCATCGAGCTTTTCAGGAAATCTATGGACGGCGGCAACGCGAAGGCTGCCCAGATGATACGTGCACTTTATCAGTATGAATATCTGCACGGAGGCATGAAAAAGGCGGATACTGCAGATGATTCCGACGCGTGACCCGGACATTGGGCCGTACAGGCATCACACGATGATACCGTACAGACATCACACATTAAAAGAGGGAGACAGATATGCCAGACAGTCAGGGAAAAGAGATAAAAAACATACTTACAGAGGATGAGAAAGCTATCAATGATTATATCAAGACAAGGCTGAATAAAGTCCTTGGAGATATCAGGGATCTAACGGACGAAAAATCAGAGGACCTGATCGCGTGGTCTTCTGCTTTTTCATATCTTTCGAAAACCTACGGCAAGTCGTCTGACGAGCCTTTTAAATGGTTCAAGTACTATCTGCGCGAGGGAAAGATCCCGGCGTCCGTCCAGCTTCCGCTGCTCATGCAGATATACTCTGACGGCGCGGTCGACAAGGGTTTCGTCAATATCCTGGCGCGTGTTTTCAAAAATGAACCCGCGGAAGACAAGCAGCGCCGCATGAATGACATCAGGAGCGAACTTAAGAAATATCTGGATACCGACGGCATGCTCTGCCTTTACAGGGGAAGCTTCAAACGCCCGTTCGGCACTAAAGATGATGAGAGCAGACCGATAGAAAGAGCGTTTGCCTTTACGCTGGAAGAGTCGGTAGCCCTGCATTACGCGACCTGCTGGTACCCTGAGACAGCCACGATATATACGGTCCAGGTGCCTGTTGAAGAGGTGGCCAGATACAGTCTCTATGAGGAAGACAAGCCTGTTATCATCATCCCGCAGAGCAAGGGCGGCAGCTTTAAAGTGATCAGCGAGCGTGATATCCCGAAATCGGAATACCATCCGGATGAAGATGAAAAGATCGCAAAATACGCATATCGTTCCAATTTTGAGTCCAGATAAGTTGCAGATTATTGTCATTAACTGGTTAATGTGGTAACATAAAATTTAACAGTTATTTACCTCACCGAGGAGACAAAACAGTGGATAATAATAAGATTAACGAGGCTGCTCTGACGAAGCAGATCAAGACTCTGGTACTTCAGGGCAGATATGAGGAAGCTGAGAAGGCACTGGAGAATGTTGATATACATCATATACGCAACAATTCTATATTGTGCCTGGTCGGAGAGACTTATATGGGACTTGAACGCTATGAAGAGGCCGAGAAGGTACTTCTGCGCGTTAATGAAAAACAGCCCAACACCAGGAGAGTGCTGGATCTGCTGACCAATCTATATATATATAAGGAAGAGTATTCTGAAGCCGAGTACTATTATAAAGAATTCATCGGTGTCGCGTCAAAAGATCTGCACCGCTATATTCTCAGGTACAGGCTTGACAAGGCGAAGGGCGAGAGGATATCGGTACTGATAGATACCCTGGAGAAGCTTAAGGAATACGAATATATTGAGGAATGGGCTTACGAGCTGGCATCCCTCTACAACATCAGCGGGCAGACTAAAAAGTGCATCCACGAGTGCGATGAGATAGCTCTGTGGTTCGGGCACGGCGAATATGTCGACAAGGCTATTGCGCTGAAGTGCAAACTGACCGGTGAACCTCTTCCTGAGGTGACAACTGTTGAACAATATGATGCCGAACACCCGGAAGAGAAGGCATCGGAGGATTCACCTGAGACCGCAGACGCAGGACAGGAAAGCGCCGGATCACAGGCAGCAAAGACCTCCGGGCAGCAGGCCGCAGCAATGGTCACCGGGCAGCAGGCCGCAGCGCCTGAACAGCAGGCAGAAACAGCGAAATCTGTACCGCAGGCTGCAGAGTCCGGGCCGCAGACAGAGGCGGTGAAGCCGGAACAGGCACCTGAGCCGATGAGGCCGCTGAGCGGTATGGAGAGACCTTTTGCCGGCAGCATAGATCTGGATATGATAGAGAAGGCTTTATCTGAGAAAAAGATAAGGCCTATTGACGTTGATTCTTCTGAAAACAGTTCAAACAGTCCGGCTGCGACCCGTATCTTTGACGCAGAACAGCTGAGGCATATGTCTGAAACACCGGATACGACTGACGGGATCACGGCCGGCAAGCTTCAGGTGGAACCGGAGAAGATCTCCGAAGGCCCGGCTGAGCCGGAGAAGACCTCCGAAGCAGCTGCTGAGCCGGAGACAGTTTCCGAAGGCCCGGCTGAGCCGGAGATCATTCCCGGAAGCCCGGCGGAGCCGGAGATAATTACCGAAGGCCCGGAGAAGCCGGAGACGATCTCAGGGAAGACAGCAGAGCCGGAGGAGTCAGCTGAAGAGACAGAGGCGGTTGAAAATGCCGATGACACAGCGGCGGAAGCTGAGGATGCAGATGCGGTCGATGCGGAGTTTGAGCAGGTAAAAGAGACAGAGGAAGGACCATCTCCGGTTTCGCGATTTTTCGGGAAAATTGCATCGATAGAATTCTGGTCCAGCAGGAAAGATGCCGTAAAGGATAAGATAAAAGGGACTATAGAAGACAAGCTCCCTGACAATATGATGAATGCCGGCAAGGGGACAGCTGCGCCGGACGAGCCGGCAGATGGAGAAGCAGCCGCAGCGGATGCCGATGGTGAGGAAGATATACAGAGCAGGATGCTTTTCGGGGATTCAGAGCCGGAAACAGCTTCTCAGCCGGAGACTGCGGCGGAAGATACCGCGTCAGGAAACGAAACACCTGAAGAGGAAGCCGAAGATGCTGCCGCACCCGAGAAGGAAAATGTGCAGATGTCTGAGGCTGAGCTGAAGGCTGCCGCTGAGCGTGAGGCTGTGGCAAAAGAACAGAGCATGTATTTCGGAAACCTTTTCGGACGCATAAGAGAAGAAGCAGGCATCCCGAATTATTCGGCTGCCGGGGAAGATTTTGATGATACCGAAGAAATATATCTGGGCAGGACCGAGGCAGTGACAAATGTGGCAAAGGTCGTAAGTGCAGCGGATGATACGACCGCTGATACGGATGCAGAGGAGACCGCCGCGGCGGGAAGTGAGCCTGAGGCAGCGGTTTCAGACCAGATGCAGTCTGAGGAGAAGACAGAGCCTGAATCATCCGAAGATGATGAGGACGATGAGATCATCGACGACCTGGCTGAGAAAAACGCTGATTTTATGGCGGCGTTCGGGGATAAGCTTCCGGAGGCTGAGAATGCCGGGCCTGCTGAGGAGATCAGCGAAGAGGCTGATGAAGACGATGATGATGATGATGAGGTCATCAGCGACAGCGGAGAATTTACGGATGCGGAGGGACTTTTCTCAGAGGGATCCGTGAAAGAAGCCGCAGATTCTGAGACTGAAGAACCGAAGGCTGAAGAAGCAAAAGCTGAAGAACCGAAGGCTGAAGAAGCAAAGGCCGAAGAAGCGGAGATCGAAGAATCGAAGGTCGAAGAAGCGAAGGCTGAAGAACCAGAGATCGAAGAAGCAAAGGCTGAGGACCAGAAGTCTGAAGATAATGACGCCGGGGAACAGCAGAATGCGGAGACACAGGAGCCGGCGGCAGAGTCTGCCGCGGCGGCTGATGAGGACGACGAGGACGAAGATGATGACGAGCTGATAGAAGCGTCAGCTGAGGATGAGGAAAATCCTGAAGAATCTTCATTTATCAGCCAGCTTTTCGGCGGAAGCGCTGCAGCGGCACAGACTGATGAGGAAGCAGAAGACGGGGACGTTTTTGATGAGGATGAAGAAAACGTTGTTGGAGACGAGCCTGATGATGAGGTAATGGAGGACGGCAGAGCTTCGGACACTGTGATGAGTATTTTCGGGGCAGTGGCAGGCGTCAAGAGCATCAAGAAGCAGCTGACCGAGACGATCACGAGGCTTGAAGACAAGACACTCGACAAGATGGATCTGCTGGCACCGTATGACATCAATTTTGTAGTGACCGGCGAGGATATGAGCGTCAAATCACAGATAGCGATCGGTATCGCAAAAGCGCTCAACACATACGGCATCTGTGATAAGAATAAGCTGGTCCGCGCGCGCGCAGAGGACCTGAACGCCAGAGATTTTTCCTCGATATTTGAGAAGCTGAGCGGTGGATGCCTGATAATTGAATCAGCTGAGTGCCTGAATGAGCAGGCGACAGCAGTTATCGCGGAGTATATCCAGAAGGAAGGCCAGGATGTCGCCATCGTGATGGAAGGTGAGGAGAAACCTCTTCTGGAGATGTTCGGACATAACCCTGTGCTCAGGAGCAAATTCCTGAATATCATCCATATCGGCAAATATAATGAGAACGAGCTCGTACAGCTGGCTTCTGGCTATGCGAAGAAGAGCGGTTACGATATTTCGGCACAGTCGGTGCCGGTGCTCAAGAAGATCATCCGTGACAGGATGGCTGCGGGCAGATCAGTAAACTATGAGGATATCATGGCGATCGTGGATGACGCCGTGGCCAGTCTTGAGAAGAGAAACATGAAAAACCTTTTCATGACTGTGCTTGACAATAAATACGAAGAGGCGGCAATGTTCTTTCTTCAGCCGCAGGATTTCGCAGCGGCAGGCAGATGTGACTGATGCTTATCACTAATTGACAAACAATTCGTGTCACGGGAGGCTGATTTTGCAAAAATGTCACATTGTGGACATAATGGCGTTATTGCTCAGGAAAAAAAACTTGACAAAAGCCTGTTAAATATGTAAGATTATTTTTGCTAGTATGCTTTAATCTTAAGGTACAATGAGGTATGATTCAAAGGAGGTATTATTTTGAGAATCTTAGTATGCGTAAAACAGGTGCCTGATACGACCGAGATCAAGATCGATCCGGTAAAGCACACACTGATTCGTGAAGGCGTTCCTGCAATTGTTAATACGTTCGATGCTTATGCACTCGAGACGGCAGCTAGAATCAAGGATGCCAATCCCGGCACTACCATCACTCTTCTGAGCATGGGTCCGGATCAGGCTAAGGATGCTCTTCGTGAGTGCCTTGCAGTTGGCGGTGACGAAGCTTATCTTTGCTCTGACAGAAAGTTTGGCGGTTCCGATACTCTCGCTACAAGCTATATCCTTTCTACTACTATCAAAGAGATCGAAAACAGAGACGGCAAGTTCGATGTTATCTTTGCCGGCAAGCAGGCTATCGACGGTGATACCGGGCAGGTTGGTCCCGAGATGGCAGCTCATCTGGGCATCCCTCAGATGACCTATGCTTCGGAAGTTACCATTGATGGTACTAACGCTATCGTTAAGAGAGAGAGCGATGAGGGATATGATATGATCTCTGTTCCCATGCCCTGCGTTATTACTATTGTAAAGCCTGATTTTGAGCCCAGATATCCTACCCTTATGAGCAAGAGAAAAGCAAAGAAGGCAGAGATCAAACTCATCACATTTGCTGATCTTGAAAGCATTATCGATGAGACTCAGATCGGCCTTAAGGGCTCCCCTACAAAGGTAAGGAAGACATTTACACCTGAGAGACAGAAGAACACAGTCAGGATCGAGGGAGAAGAGCCGGCCGCAGAGGCAGCTAAACTCGTCAACCTGCTTTCAGCCGCACATATTCTGTAGGGAGGAGCTTAAGTCATGAGTTTTGAAGAATATAAGAATCTTTGGGTATTTGTAGAGACAGAAGAGAATAAAGCTAAGCCGGTAGGCTATGAGCTTATGAATCCCGGCCGCAGACTTGCTGACAAGATGGGCGGCAAGCTTGTTGCTCTCGTTGTAGGCGGCAAGGTCGAGAATGTTGCAAAGAAGTGCATCGAGTACGGCGCAGACGAGGCTATTCTCGTTGAGGGCGATGAGTACTATGAGTATTCAACAGATGCATTCGCTATCGCTATCGAGACAGCTGTCAATAAATATAAGCCTGCAGCAGTACTGATCGGCGCAACCAACAATGGCCGTGATGTAGGCCCCAGGGTTGCCTGCGATCTGAAGACAGGTCTTACAGCTGACTGTACAGGCCTTGATTTCGACGAAGAGGGCGCTAACATGATCTGGACACGTCCTGCATTCGGCGGAAACCTTATGGCTATGATCCAGTGCCCTGACAACCGTCCTCAGCTCGGTACTGTACGTCCCGGCGTATTCAAGAGACCTGCACTTACAGAGGGTAAGGAAGGCACTATCGTTAAGGAAGAGATCCATGTAGCTGCTGATCAGATCAGGATCAAGATCATTGAGCGTATCAGAGAAGTTGCAGAGGCTGTCAACCTTCAGGAAGCTGAGATCATCGTATCCGGCGGACGTGGCTGCGGCGGTCCCGCTCCTTATGTAGAGGGCGGCGTTATCTATGAACTGGCTCAGGAACTCGGAGCTACAGTAGGCGCTTCCAGAGCTGCTGTTGATTCAGGATGGATCGCACATGCTCATCAGGTTGGCCAGACTGGCAAGACCGTAGGTCCTAAGATCTACTTTGCATGCGGTATTTCAGGTGCTATCCAGCATCTGGCAGGTATTGCAGGCGCTCAGTATGTAGTAGCGATCAACAAGGATCCCGAGGCTCCTATCTTCGCAGCTTCCGATTATGCAGTAGTCGGTGACCTCTTCAAGGTTATCCCTGCTATGATCGAAGAGCTCAAGAAGATGAAGAACGAATAATACTTTTTCGGAATAAACCTTATTGAACTTAATCAGCCCCGCTGTCCGGCATTATTTACCGGAGAGCGGGGCTTTTGCGGCTGCAGGCGGAGGTGACGGCATGGAACGGGAACGGATCATATTTCATATTGATGTAAACAGCGCCTTCCTCTCATGGTCAGCTGTAAAAAGGCTGGCCGAGGATCCGGACGCTGAAGATCTGCGGACAGTGCCCTCAGCGGTCGGCGGTGATATCAGCACGCGCCACGGCGTTATAACTGCCAAGTCAATACCGGCAAAAAGCTTTGGCGTCGTTACGGGAGAGGCAGTTGTCTCGGCCCTGAAAAAATGTCCGGATCTGATGATCGTTGCCTCCGACTTTGAGACCTACAGGAAGTATTCGCGGGCCTTTATTGATATCCTGAGAAAATACAGCTCCCAGCTTGAGCAGGCTTCCATCGACGAGGCCTATCTTGATGTCACGGAAAGACTTTCCGAGCATCCTCAGGATGAGCTGCGGACAGAGGCGCGCCGGCTGGCAGACCTGATCCGCGCTGATGTCAGGGACTCTCTGGGATTTACGGTGAACATCGGCATTTCCTCGAACAAGCTCCTTGCAAAGATGGCCAGCGATTTTAGGAAGCCTGACATGACGCATACGCTCTGGCCAGAGGAGACTGAGGAGAAAATGTGGCCTCTGCCGGTCTCGGAGCTGTACGGATGCGGGGCAAAGACTGCTGAAAAGCTGAGAAAGGCAGGCATCCTGACTATAGGTGACGCAGCCCGGTCGCAGCTGTGGGTACTGCAGTCAGTGCTGGGAGATAAGATGGGTGACTATATCCACAGCGCGGCAGGAGGGATCGGCTCGTCGGCCGTGGAGACTGTCAGACAGGACGCGAGGAGCTATTCAAATGAGATGACCACCGGCGCTGACATCACCAGGGACAATTACCGACAGGAGATCCCGGGCATACTTAAGTACCTTTCAGGCAAGGTCTCCGGGCGGATGAGGCGCGACGGCGTGTACGGCGATACCATAAGCGTCAGTATCAAGACTTCGGGATTTGTCAGACGTTCCCGGCAGATCAAGATCTCCTCTCCGACAAATGACCCGGATGCGGTATATGCCAGGGCGGCAGCGCTCATGGATCAGCTTGTATTCGGCACAGGGACGGACGGCAGCGAGGCGGTCTTCGATACCTCGGAGGGCCTGAGGCTCGTGGGAGTAGGCGTGAGCGGCCTGGAGAAGAAGGAGAATCACCAGATCAGCATCGATGACTATCTTCAGGAGCGGGAGAGCGCAGACCGGGCGGCAGCCGAAAAAAGACGCCGCCGGGAACTGGACTCTCTTGTCAGGGAGATAAGGGAAAAATTCGGTGACGGGGCTGTCAGTATAGGTACAAAACATGATATACTATAGTTTAAAGAAATCATACATTATCCGGTATGATGCAGGAGGTATAGTATGGAACGGGACCACAGAATAGAAGACATGGACATGTATCTCATGGCCAGAGGTACTCATTATAAGATATATGAAAAAATGGGCGCGCATCTGGCAGAAGAGAACGGCATGAAAGGTACCTATTTTTCAGTATGGGCGCCAAATGCCAGGTCTGTTGCCGTCGTAGGTGATTTCAATGACTGGGATGATCAGGCAGACAAGATGGCTCCTGTTCAGCAGTCGGGCATCTGGGATATCTTTATTCCGGGCATAGGCGAGGGCAGCCTGTACAAATACGCGGTGGAGGCCCAGGACGGCAAGGTGGTCTTTAAAGCCGATCCATATGGAAACGCTTCCCAGCTGCGTCCGGACAATGCTTCTATAGTCACGGACCTGAACCACTTTAAATGGAGCGATGAAAGCTGGCTCAAGGCACATCATCACGTGGACAAGACGGCGGAAAAGCCGATGTCGATATACGAGGTGCATCTCGGCTCCTGGAAGAAGGATTACAACAGCCCTGACGGCTTTATGAATTACAGGACTCTTGCTGAGGAGCTGGCCGAATATATCAGCTATATGGGATATACACATGTTGAGCTGATGGGCATATCGGAGCATCCTTTCGACGGTTCGTGGGGCTACCAGGTCACCGGATATTACAGTCCGACGGCGCGCTACGGCACTCCTGAGGATTTTATGTATTTCGTCGACTATATGCACGGCAGGGGCATCGGCGTGATACTTGACTGGGTGCCTGCGCATTTCCCCAAGGATGAGTTCGGACTGGGCCGCTTTGACGGCACCCCGCTCTATGAGCACCCGGATCCCCGCCGCGGCGAACACCCGGACTGGGGCACGTACTGCTTTAATTACGCGAAGCGGGAGGTGTCTAATTTCCTTGTGGCGAACGCGCTTTTCTGGATAGAAAAGTTCCATGTGGACGGCCTCAGGGTGGATGCGGTAGCCTCGATGCTCTACCTCGATTACGGCAGGAAAAACGGACAGTGGGTGCCTAACAAGGACGGCGGCAATGAAAATTATGACGCTATCGAGTTCCTCAAGCACCTGAATTCCATAGTTGAGAAACGTGAACCGGGCGCCATGATAATCGCCGAGGAATCGACAGCGTGGCCTAAGGTCACTGGAGAGACAGAGGACGGCGGTCTTGGTTTCACCTTCAAATGGAACATGGGCTGGATGCACGATTTTCTTGAGTACCTGCAGTGTGACCCGTTTTTCAGGAAGTATCACCAGAGCGAGCTGACCTTCAGCTTTTCCTATGCCTACAGTGAAAAATATGTGCTGGTACTCTCGCATGACGAGGTCGTACATCTGAAAAAGTCCATGATCGAGAAGATGCCGGGCACCATGCCTGAAAAGTTCGGGAACCTGCGCGCAGGATACGGCCTGATGATCATGCACCCCGGCAAAAAGCTCCTGTTCATGGGACAGGATTTCGCGCAGCACCGCGAGTGGAGCGAGGAAAGAAGCCTGGACTGGGATCTGCTTGATGATTATGAGGAGCACAGGCAGTTCCACCGCTATGTACGCGACATCCTGCATTTCTACAGGGAATACGGCGCCCTCTATGAGCTGGACGATTCCCCGGAAGGCTTTGAGTGGATAAACGGTGCAGACGCGGAACACAATATGCTGACTTTCTGCCGGCTGACGAAGGACAGGAAGAACTGCCTGCTCTGCCACTTTAATTTTTCACCGGTGGTATATGACAAGTTCCGCTCCGGCGTTCCCTGCCCGGGCACCTACACGGAAGTGTTCAACAGCAACGCGCTGGAATACGGCGGCGACGGCAGGGTGAACAGCAGGCCGGTGACTGCCGACAAGATGAACTGGGATTACAAGGATTATTCGATAGGATATCATCTGGGGCCCTTTGGCGTCTGCATTTTCAGTTTTGATTACAAGGAAGCTCCCAAACCGGCAGCAAAGCGCCTGAGCGCGGATGATGTGCACAGGCTCGCGGGACATTATAAAAAGATCGGCTAGCATTTACAGTTTTAATTCAATTTATAGGGCGGAATGTTTATGACAGATTTTTATTCGAGGATACCACGACACATCAGGACCGTGATTGCCGCAGCCATGATAGCTGCGCTCACATTTTCTGCCGCGGGCTGCTCGGGAAAGAACAGCAGCTCTCAGACGGAATCTGAGACCTCGCAGACTTCGCAGACGGCTCAGAGCAGCGTCCAGACATCAGCGGAGACTGTGCAGACAGAGACCTCCGCAGAGACGGCGGCAGAGACTGAGACGGAGACTGAGACAGAAGAGAAGGTATCGATCAAAGGCGTGGTTGCCATCGATCCCGGCCATCAGGGGAGCTCAGTGGACATGTCAGGCCAGGAACCCTACGCGCCGGGCTCGAGCAAGACGAAGGCGAAGGCGAGTACGGGAACCGAGGGCAGCTATTCGGGGGTACCCGAATATCAGCTGAATCTCGATATCGGCCTCATGCTCAGGGATGAGCTGGAATCAAGAGGCTACGAGGTCGTGATGCTCCGGAAGGACAATGACACCGCTATCAGCAACGCGCAGAGAGCCAAGAAGGCCAATGAATCCGGCGCTGACTGCACGGTGCGCCTGCATGCGGACGGGTCTGACGATTCGAGCGTGAACGGCGCCTCAGCGCTCATACCGTCAGCTGACAACAAATATGTGGGAGATCTGCACGATGATTCGAAGGCTCTGGCCAGTGATATACTTGACAGTTACTGCGACGCTACGGGTATAAAGAACAGAGGCCTCAGCCTGCGCGATGACCTCACGGGGACAAACTGGAGCAAGATCCCGGTAGCCCTTCTGGAGATGGGCTTTATGTCAAACAGATCAGATGACCTGAATATGGAAGATAAGGCTTTCAGGAAAAAGATGGTCAAAGGCATAGCTGACGGCATCGACAAATATTTTAAGGATCACCCGTCGAAGTCAGGCGGTACCATCACGGCAGGGGGAAACGGCTCGTCGGGAGATTCTGTCGATGATGTCCTCAAGGAGATCGACAGCGCGAAGAGCTCCTCCGAGCCGGGTACGGTGAAACAGGTAGTTTCCGCGGTCAATAAAAAGTATCTTGCCTCTTCGGAGAAGTCCGGTGAGAAATGGTCTCTTACCCTGGTCGATCTGTTTGCCGGCACCCAGGCGGATGTGAACGGCGACAGGAAGATGCTCTCAGCCAGCGTGCTCAAGACTTTCATCATGGCCGCTGCCTATGACAGGGTGTTTTACCCTTCGTCGGATAGCGCTATAAAAATGAGCAGCAGCAAAAAGTCGGATCTGAAAAAGCTGGTTGAAAAGATGATCGAGGAGAGTGACAATGACGCCGCGAACTCTGTCGTCGAGGCGCTGGGCTCGGGAGATTTCAGCAAGGGCATGAAGGTGGTCAATACCTTCTGCAGTGACAATTCGTACAGCAAGACCAGCCTCGGCAGGCGTTTTCAGGGCAGCAGCAAAAACGGCGACAACTACACCTCGTCTAACGACTGCGCGGCGCTCCTGACAGCCATCTATAACGGGTCCTGCGTCAGCAAAAAAGCCTCAAACGAGATGATCGATATTCTCAAGGCGCAGAAGCTGAAGAATAAGATCCCCGCAGGCCTGACTGGATTCAGGGCAGACGCGGCGAACAAGACCGGTGAGCTGTCCGGCAGCAGCGGCTATGTTGAGAACGATATAGCTATCGTGTGGGGGCAGGAAGCAGATTATGTGCTCTGTGTTCTCAGCAGCGACCTGGATGGGAAGAACTCAGAGGCGGCCGATCAGATAGCTGTCATATCGAAGATGGTATACAAAGATTTTGCAGAGTAAAAAATACTGAAGGTATTCCCCAGGGAGTGCCTTCAGCTTTTTATTTTCTGTATACCTCAACGTCGAGATCACATTGTATCGGAATGCCGTCGACCTTTGTGCCGTCGGAGTACTGCCACCACCTGAAATTGTACGGAGTCTGCGGCTTGTCGACATAGTCTGCGTACCAGATGGGTGTGCCGGACAGCTGTGACAGATCGATGGTAAATGCCTCCCACAGCATGCTGGTATAGACAGCGGCCTCGTAGCCGCTTTTTTTGATCTCCCTGCAGAAAGCTACGCTGTTTTTGGTGAATTGTTCATCGTCCAGGTTCAGAGTCCGCGAGCCGGATGTCAGCACCTTCTCCGGGTCGAACACTATCGGCAGGTCAGGAGTGATATCATTGTCCTCGAGAGCCTTTATCACGAAAGCTGCCTCCTTGCGGGCCTCCTTCGTGCTCGTGGCCTGAGAGAAGAAGTATACGCCGACATCAATGCCGGCAGCCTGTGCCTCCTGTGCGTTCTTGACGAAGTTCTTGTCGAGATTCAGAGTCCCGCTGCTCCCGTATCCGCGGTAGCCTACGCGGATAAAGGCGAATTCATAACCGGCAGCTTTTACCTTCTTCCAGTTGATATCGCCCTGATAATATGAGACATCGACGCCCAGTCGGGAAGTGTAGGTGCCGTCGCTATAGCTGACCTTGTTCCCGTCGCGGACAAATTTGTCATTGTCGTATGGAGAGGGATCTACATCTGAATTGAGGGCGGCTTTGTATTCTTCGCCTGAGCCCGTAAATGTAAAGGTCTTCCCTGTGTAGTCTGACTGTACGCTGCCGGCGCCGTATGAAGCGCTGCCCGCGGACAGGGCGTCACCGGCAGACACGCCGTCCTCCTGCCCCTGATCTAACCCCAGTGCCTGGGGGATCTTTTTGCTGAAAATAAATATGCAGGCGCATATTATACACGTTATGGTAACAGCGCCTGCGTAGAATGATTTTTTATGCATATAAGTATTTAAGCCTGTCTTATCAGTATTGTGTGTGATTCTCCGGATTGTAGAATATGTTGAATCCCAGATATCCGAAATACTTATAATAATCAACACCGACATAGTCAGCGCAGTCCTTCATCTCTTCGAGAGTCTTGACATCGACATCAATACCGTTCTTCATGCGGTCTTCAGTAGCGATGACTTCTTTCTCGCCGTGAGTATATATGCGCGACTTGCCTTCCCTCTTGGGAGATTCACGTATCTCATTCAGGAAAACGGACAGATGGTGCTCGAGTTCCTTGGGATCCCCGAAAATGGACGGGTCGATCGCCATGAAGAAATGACATGTGCCGCCGTGATTATTGATAAGGTTGTGGTTGGATGTAAGGCCTCCTGAAAGTATGGCCGTGAAGATCTCGACCATCATCGCGTTGCCGTATCCCTTGTGGCTTCCGTAGACCTCGTCTACGCCGCCGAGAGGCGAGATGCCGCCGCCGGCCTTTTCCTTGATATTCCTGAGTACTCTGCCGGCATCGGTGCAGGGATGTCCGTTCTCATCGGTACCCCACATCCTCGGTACAGGTTCCTCAGCCTTATTGTACATCTCGAACTTGCCGCGTGTCACGATGCTGGTGGCCGCGTCGAAGAAGAACGGATATGGCTCTGCCGGCATACAGAACGCGACCGGATTGGTCCCGAGCATAGCCTTCTTGCCGTATGTCGGTACAACAATAGCCTCGCTGTTGGTGGCGGATATGCCGATCAGACCCTCTTTGCAGGCCATCTCTGCATAATATCCGGCTATCCCGAAATGATTGGACTCGCGGACTGTCACAAAGCCGATGCCGCTTTCCTTAGCCTTTTTGATCGCCAGCTCCATACCGAAGTGACCGATGAGCTGTCCCATTCCCTCATGCCCATCGATAACAGCCGAGATAGGAGTCTCATGCACGATCTCCGGCTTGGCGTCGATCTTGATCATACCGCTCTCGATCCCCTTATGATATCTTACAAGTCTCTGTACTCCGTGAGACTCGATACCGTAAATGTCCGACAGCATAAGCACATCTGTAATTATAGCACTCTCATCTTTGGTGAAACCAAATTTGGTGAATACCTCATTGCAGAATGACTTCATACTGTCTACTCTGATCTTAACGTGTGCCATAAAAAATACCCCTCTTTCGCTTACATAATTTTCCTACGCCTAGTATATCATATAAGGTAAAATTTGAATATTTTTTCTGTAAAACAATTATAATATTTTACATCGTGTCAGGTCTGGGTCTGCGTGACCTGAGAGATCAGATCCTCATGTATATCATTCAGTACAGGGATATAATCCTTAAGATAATTGACATCTGAGGGGTAATTTGTCATGATGACGCAGATATAAGGATAGTCGCCTGCGTAGACTATGCCTGCATCGTTCGTTGATGTATAGTCGTCGGTGCCGTCGCTTGAGTAGCACCAGCCTGCCTTTGACTGCGTGGTGTACTCGGTACCGAGGACGGAATGTATGGCGGAAGTCGCCGGGTTCTCGAACCAGGACGCGACTGTCTCACCGCTGTCGCCGCTGATAAAATACTGGTAATTCAGGAGCCATAAAAGAGCGAGGTCCTCAGCGCTGTAATCCGCGTAGCCGCCGCTGGTCACGCTTGAGTCGATACCTGCCTTCTCACACCATTCTTTATAATAATCCAGCCCGAAGTTATGCACCAGGTAGGAGTAGCTTTCATTGGAAGAATTCTCGGTCACATCCAGTATCTTACTTTCATTTTCAAAGGCATCGTCAGGCGAATAGCTGGCCAGACTTACGACATACGCAGCCTTTGAGGTGCTGGCCGAATAGAAAACTTCATTTGTATTATAAGCCGCCCCGGCCCCGGTACGGATGTCGAGCACCAGGAAACCTACGTCGTAGCCGTCGTCAGCGATAGCGTCTATCATGCTGCTGACCTCGGAGCTGATCTCAGAGGAAGGGCTGTATCCGCCGATCCCGGTGAAGGATGTGGTTCCGTCCCAGCTTTCGAGCCAGCTGAGGCAGCTGGCGGCCCCGTCTTCCCCGGAAAGGACCTGTGTCTGTTCATCGGCAGAGGAATAGACGGCTTCCGACTGCACCATGTCTTCGACATTGACCGCCGAGGCGGCAGAAGAAACCTGGGCCGCCTGCGTTATAGTGAGCGAGGTGCCGCATCCTGCCATTGCCAGTGATGCCATAGATATTATCATCATAGAATATTTTATTTTTTTAAATCGCCGCATAGATGTCCTCCTATTCTGATTTTTACAGTATAGAGAAATCGTAAGATATTTGCAAGATTCTTCACAAAAGCTTCACAAATAATACTTAAACTTATGTTCCCCTTGACTTTTGCACGTCTAAGTGTTACACTTTAACGAGTTTATGCGTTACACTTTAAAGCGACAAAGTATGCGCGGCGCGCAGGGGCCGGTTTTCTGTGTCGGGCGCGTCATTAGAGAGTGGTTTTACGGGAGGATATTGTTATGGCCATAAAGATCATACTTCTGATACTGTTTTTTGCCGTCATGGTTTCCATCGGCATCTACTGCCGCAGACATGCGGGCAGCGTCAACGGGTTCGTGCTGGGCGGGCGCTCGGTAGGACCGTGGCTCTCGGCATTCGCATACGGGACTTCTTATTTCTCAGCCGTGATCTTTGTCGGCTATGCAGGCCAGTTTGGATGGAAATACGGCATTGCCTCCACCTGGATCGGCATCGGCAACGCGCTGCTGGGCTCGCTCCTTGCCTGGGTAGTACTCGGCAGGAGGACAAGGGTCATGACCCAGCATCTTGATTCTGCTACCATGCCTCAGTTTTTCGGGAAAAGATATGACAGCAATGCCCTGAAGATAGCGGCGGCTGTGATAACCTTCGTCTTCCTGATCCCCTACACGGCTTCCCTGTATAACGGTCTTTCCAGACTGTTCGGTATGGCCTTCAACATCGATTATTCGGTATGCGTGATCGCCATGGCTGCCCTTACCGGCGTCTATGTTATCATCGGCGGATATATGGCGACGGCGATAAATGATTTTGTCCAGGGACTTATAATGCTCGGCGGCATCGTAGCTGTCGTGGCAGCCGTGCTGCGCAGCCAAGGAGGCTTCCTGTCGGCGCTCGACGGACTTGCCCGTGTCAGCGATCCGACGGTATCGAGTACGCCCGGCGTCTTTGCTTCCTTCTTCGGACCGGATCCGCTGAATCTTCTGGGCGTGGTTATATTAACTTCACTGGGCACCTGGGGACTGCCGCAGATGGTGCAGAAGTTCTACGCTATCAAGAGCGAGAAATCGATAGCGGCCGGCACGGTCATCTCGACTGGCTTCGCGATCGTGGTGGCCGGCGGATGCTACTTCCTCGGCGGCTTCGGACGTCTTTTCTCCGACAAGATCGATATTTCGCAGGGATATGACGCCATCATCCCCACCATGCTTTCCGGCCTGCCGGACATACTTATCGGCATCGTCGTCATCCTGGTGCTCTCGGCTTCAATGTCGACGCTTTCAGCGCTGGTGCTGGCTTCCAGCTCCACACTGACGCTTGATCTTATCAAGGGGACCTTTATCAAGAAAATGGATGAGAAAAGGCAGATATTTTTCATGCGTGTGCTGATAGTGGTCTTCGTCGCAATATCAGTTATAATCGCGCTTTACCAGTACCGCAGCAACGTGACTTTCATCGCGCAGCTCATGGGCATCTCCTGGGGCGCGCTGGCCGGCGCCTTCCTTGCTCCGTTCCTTTACGGACTTTACAGCAAAAAGGTGAGCGCAGCCTCCTGCTGGGTATGCTTCCTGTTTTCCTCATTTTTCATGACCTACAATATGCTGGCGAGAAAGACTCTTCCTGTCATACTGCAGTCACCGATCAACGCCGGCGCGTTCTGCATGATCATGGGCCTGATAATAGTGCCGCTGGTGTCGCTGTTTACGCCCAAACCCGGGAAGGAACTTGTAGAAAACTGCTTCTCCTGCTATGACCGGGAAGTGGTGGTAAATCAGAGCGAGTCCCTCGGCAGGACGGATGAGAAAACGGCCCGCAGGAGATGAGAGAGATGATCATAGATTTCCATACGCACACATTTCCGGATAAGATAGCTGCCTCGGCGGTTGACAAGCTGAAGCATCTCTCGCATTCGGCTCCGTTTACGGACGGCACAGACGTTTCGCTCACAGCTTCAATGGATAAGGCTGGAGTCGACGTCTCGGTCATCCTGCCGGTCGCCACATCCGCGCGTCAGGTGCGGAATATCAACGATGCGGCTGCGGAACTGAACAGGCGGCAGGGCTGGTACGGCAGGGACGCCGGGGATGGCGGAAATGCCGGGAATACCGGGGATACCGTGGGTGGCGGAAATACCGGAAACTCCGTGGGTGGCGGAAATGCCGGAAATGGCGCGGGGAATGCGCGCAGGCTGTTTTCCTTCGGCTGTATCCATCCGGATACCGACGGCTGGGAGGACGAGCTGGAGCGCATCGCGGATGCCGGGCTTGCAGGCGTCAAGATACATCCGCCGTATCAGGAAACAGATCTGGATGATCCCAGGTATCTGCGCATAATACGCAGGGCGGACGAACTGGGGCTGGTGACCGTGACACATGCCGGCTTTGACATCGGGCTCCCCCAGGAGCGGCGCTGTACGCCGCTCATGGCCAGGCATGTCTTTGAGGAGCTGGGGCCGGTGCGGCTGGTCCTGGCGCACATGGGCGGCTGGAAAGTGTGGGAACAGGTATGTGAGCAGCTTGCCGACACCCCGGCCATGCTCGACACGTCATTTTCCACAGGGAAGATTGCGCCGCTGGATGACGGCCACTACAAGGATGAGGAGCTGAAACTCCTGGATCCCGCTGAGTTCGTGAACATGGTGAAGCTGTTCGGGGCAGACAGGCTGCTGTTCGGCACTGACAGCCCCTGGAGCGGGCAGTCAGAATCGATAGAATGGATAAAAGAACTGCCTCTTGCCGATCGGGAGAAGCAGGATGTGCTGGGAGGAAACGCGTGCAGGCTTCTGCCGCTGCTCTCAGAAAGATAAGCAGAATAAAAGATCTCCGGGACCCCTTTTTAAGGAGTCCCGGAGATCTTTTCTGCGCTTTTGGCAAGTCCTGCTGAGGACCTGTCAGGGTTTATTTACAGAGAGGCGATCTCATCCTGCTCCACGAGCTTGATCCCTCTGGCTTTCAAAGCCTCTGAAGCAGCTTTTTCATCATGCACGCGGAAGATCATGTAGGCGTGGTCTACATTGTCTCCGCCCAGAAATGCGTACATGTAGTCGATGTTGATCTGCGCGTCCTTTAAGGCCGTCAGCACATTGTTCAGACCGCCCGGCTCGTCCGGGATGACTACAGCGACGACAGGAGTGATCCTGCAGACGAATTCAGCGTCCTTGAGTACTGTCATGGTCTCATACACATCGTCAACGATTATCCTGACGATGCCGAATCCCTCAGCCTCAGCGAGTGAGAGAGCTCTCATGTCGATCTTGTTCTCGGCGAGCAGCTGTGTCATTGCCTCGAGCATTCCCGGTTTATTTTCCAAAAATACAGATATCTGCCTGATACTCATATCCTTCTCCTTAGATCTTACGATTGTCGATAACGCGGACTGCCTTGCCCTCGCTCCTGACAATAGATTTCGGTGCTACAAGTGTGACCTTTGCCTTGATGCCGAGCATGGACTTGAGGGCGTCTACGAGCTCTTTCTGACGCTGCTCGATCTCACCGAGGTTGTCGGCGAACATCTCGGAAGTCATCTCGACATGAACGTCAAGGGTATCCGTTGAGTTAACACGGCCAACGATTATCTGGTAGTTAGCAGGATATCCGTAGTTGAGAAGCACGGTCTCGATCTGCGAAGGGAAGACGTTGACGCCTCTGATGATAAGCATATCGTCAGAGCGGCCGCGCGGCTTGCACATCTTGACGAAAGTGCGCCCGCAGGAACACTTCTCGTAGGAGAGCGCGCAGATATCCCTTGTGCGGTAGCGGAGCAGCGGGTAGGCTTCCTTGTCCAGCGAGGTAAATACAAGCTCGCCCTCGCTGCCGTCGGGCAGCACCTCACCCGTATCGGGATCGATGATCTCAGCTATGAAATGGTCTTCATTTATATGCATGCCGTTCTGCTCGGAGCACTCGAAAGCAACTCCTGGGCCGGACAGCTCAGTGAGTCCGTAGATGTCGTACGCCTTGATGCCCATAGTCTTCTGGATATCCTGGCGCATTTCCTCGCTCCATGCCTCGGCACCGAAGATCCCGGCCTTGAGAGGAATATCTTCGGGTGACATGCCCATCTCCCTCATGGTCTCGCCGAGAAACGCGGCGTATGAAGGCGTGCAGCAGAGTATGGTCGTATTCAGATCGCGGATAAACATGATCTGGCGCTGGGTATTGCCTGAAGATGTAGGTATGGTAAGGCAGCCGACCTTGTGGCTCCCGCCGTTGAGGCCGGGGCCTCCGGTGAAAAGTCCGTAGCCGTATGATACCTGGCATACATCCGTATCAGTTCCGCCGGCAGCGACGATAGCTCTCGCGCAGCACTCCTCCCAGAGATCGACGTCTGCCTGGGTGTAGAAAGCGACGACGCGCTTTCCGGTAGTGCCGGAGGTCGACTGTATCCTGACGCAGTCCTTGAGGGGTCTGCCCAGAAGCCCGTAAGGATAAGATTCGCGCAGATCTGCCTTCGAGAGAAAAGGAAGCTTGTGCAGGTCCTCCCTGCCCTTGATGTCTTCAGGTCTCACGCCTTTTTCTTCCATTTTTCTGCGGTAGTAAGGCACATTGTCCCACACATGCTGTACCTGCTTTACCAGGCGCTCATTCTGCAGGGCAGTGATCTCATCGCGCGAGGCACACTCGATCTCTTTCTGATAGTAACGTTCCATTTTTTGTCCTTCCTTCTTTGCCTGACGTCAGGCGTTCTTGCCGAGTTCAAATGCTTTCATGTTCAATGCGAGGAATTTCTCCGGAACTACAGCCTTTATAGCCTTCTCCCAGGCTTCCTGGGGAATGTCAAAATAATGCGACAGTTTTCCCATTAGCACAAGGTTCACAGCTCTGGGCGAGCCGGCCTCCTCGGCAAGAGCAAGACAATCCATGGCGTCGACCTTAGCGCCGGTTGCCCGCATTTTTTCCGTAAGATCATCGGGATAAACTGCTGCGCCGGTTATGACAGGCATAGGATCTATCTGCTGGATATTCGTGACTATCTGCCCGTCCTCCCTGAGATAAGGCAGCCAGCGCGCAGCCTCAAGCAGTTCAAATGATACTATATAATCTGCCTCGCCCCTGTCGATGATGGGGGAGGCAACTTTATCGCCGTAGCGCACGTATGTGACGACGCTTCCGCCTCTCTGTGACATTCCGTGGACCTCAGAGACCTTGACGTCATAGCCCTCGTCAAGAAGAAGCCTTCCGAGAAGCTTGCTGGCAAGCAGTGAGCCCTGCCCGCCGACACCTACGATCATAACATTCTTAGTTCTCATGCCTGGGCCCCCTCCTTTGCTGTGCTTTCAAACGCGTCGAATTTGCAGAGCTGCTGGCATACTCCGCAGCCTACACACTGAGTCTCGTCAACATGCGCGCCGTCCTCCCTCATGGAGATGGCGGGACAGCCGATCTGCATGCAGACAGTACATTTTTTGCATTTATCAGGATCGACCCTGAGAGATGCCTTATGCTTTACATTCTTCAGCAGCGCGCAGGGCCTGCGTGCGATGATAACTGACGCCTCATTGGCTGCCAGCTCTTCCTTGATGACCTTGTCGCACTCTTCGAGATCATAGGGATCAACGACGCGCACGCGGTTAATGCCCATTGCTCTGCAAAGAGCCTCGAGATTGATCTTGCCGACAGGATCGCCCTTGATGTTGAAGCCTGTCGTGGGGTTCGGCTGGTGTCCGGTCATGCCTGTCGTTGAATTGTCCAGAATGACGACAGTAGAGTTGGACTGATTGTAGGCGATATTCGCGAGACCGGTCATGCCTGAGTGCATGAAGGTCGAATCGCCGATAACGGCAACTGTATTGTTCGGGTCGCTGTCGCCGGCTATCTTTTTAAAGCCGTGAACAGCGCCGATGGAAGCGCCCATGCAGAGCGTCATATCGATCTCACCGAGCGGCGCGAGCGCGCCGAGAGTGTAGCAGCCGATATCGCCCATGATGGTGCATTTGTTTTTCTTAAGTGCATAGAACATGCCTCTGTGGGGGCATCCGGCGCACATTACAGGAGGACGCGGCGGAATAGTGTCCTCAAGAGATCTTCCCTCAGCGACTTTGCCGCCGAAAGCGGAAGAGACGATGCCCTGTGAGAACTCATCTGTCATCGGGAGCTTGTCTTTGCCGGTAAGCTTAAGCCCGAGCTGCCTGCAGAAGTTCTCGATAATGGGATCGAGCTCCTCGACTACGGCGAGGGACCTGACACTGCCGGCAAATGAGCGGATAAGCTTCTCGGGAAGCGGATTTGCCATTCCCAGCTTGAGAACGGAAACGGAATCGCCGAAGACCTCTTTTACATACTGGTATGAGGTGGAGGAGGTGATGATACCCAGATCTGTGCCGCCCATCTCCACGCGGTTGACGGGAGCGGTCTCAGCCCACTCGGCGATGGCGCGTGTGCGCTCTTCGACGATGGGATGACGGCGCTTTGCCATGCCGGGCATCATAACGTACTTCGGGATATTTTTTTCGTAAGGCTTAAGCTCTGGAAGCACACGCTCGCCGATCTCCGCCACGGACTGTGAGTGCGATACCCTGGTGCACATTTTGAGGATGACGGGAGTGTCAAACTTCTCAGAAAGCTCGTAGGCGAGCTTGGTGAATTCTATAGCTTCCTCAGAATCCGAGGGCTCGAGCATGGGAACCTTGGAGGCGATGGCATGGTGGCGTGAATCCTGCTCATTCTGTGAGGAATGCATGCCCGCGTCGTCGGCGACGCCGATGACCAGTCCGGCATTGACTCCGGTGTATGACATTGTGTAGAGCGGATCCGCGGATACGTTCATACCGACATGTTTCATGCCGCAGAAAGAACGTCTTCCGGCAAGTGAAGCTCCGAATGCGGACTCCATCGCTACCTTTTCGTTGGGTGCCCATTCGCAGTAGATATCCTCATATTTAGCGGCTTCCTCCGTGATCTCAGTACTGGGTGTACCGGGATAACTGGAGACAAAACAGCAGCCTGCCTCGTATAATCCTCTGGCAACTGCCTTGTTGCCTAACAATAATTGTTTCATTAATATCTCTCCTTGTTCGTTAGTTAATACGAGTTTAGCACATTAAAGCGCACAAGTAAACTCTGTATTTGCTAATATTTGCATCAGTTCCTTGACTTTTTTCAGGAAACAGAGTATGCTTGTAGCGTTGATTTAACGGTTTAAAGTTAAAAAGCATTCCGCTGTCCGACTCATCACCGTCAGCGGGGAAAGGATGATTCAATGCCTATTACAGATCTGCTGGAGCGAAACAGCAAATTATATGGAAAAGAAACTGCTCTCGTCGAGATTAACCCGGAGCTTACAGAACCTTCGCATACTACCTGGAAGGAATATGAGCTGATCCAGTCTACCTCATATGTGCCTTACCGCAGGTCGATCACATGGTCCGTTTTTGATGAGAAGGCGAACAGGGTCGCAAATCTCCTGCTGAGCAGGGGCATCAGGAAGGGACAGAAGGTCGCCATCCTGCTTATGAACTGCCTCGAATGGCTGCCCATCTATTTTGGAGTTTTAAAAACGGGAGCGATCGCTGTACCGCTCAATTTCAGATATACCTCGGATGAGATCGACTACTGCGTCAAGCTGGCCGATGTCGACGTGCTCTTCTTCGGGCCGGAATTTATCGGCCGCGTCGAAGCGATAGCTGAGGACCTCGGCAGGGAGAGACTTCTCCTTTTTGTAGGCGACTCCTGCCCTTCATTTGCAGAAGACTATTACCACCACGCTGCCAACCAGTCCAGCAAGGCGCCTAAGATCCTTGTTGAGGACGATGATTACGCAGCCATATATTATTCGTCGGGAACGACCGGTTTCCCCAAGGCTATACTTCACAGGCACAGCGCTCTGACCCAGTCGGCGAGGATGGAGGCCATTCACCATGAGACTACTCATGACGACGTATTCCTGTGCATCCCGCCGTTCTACCACACCGGCGCGAAAATGCACTGGTTCGGCTCTCTGTATACGGGAAGCCGCGCCGTCATACTTCAGGGCAATAAGCCGAAGTCGATATTCAGGGCTGTCTCCGACGAGGGCTGCACCATCGTCTGGCTGCTGGTGCCCTGGGCGCAGGATATACTTACCGCTCTCGACAGGGGCGACCTGAAGATAGAGGATTATCATCTGAGCCAGTGGCGTCTGATGCATATCGGAGCCCAGCCGGTGCCTCCGTCGCTGATCAGGCACTGGATGCAGTATTTCCCTCACCACAAATATGATACGAACTACGGTCTCTCCGAGTCCACGGGCCCCGGATGCGTGCATCTGGGCATGGACAATGTCGGCAAGGTAGGCGCTATCGGTCTTCCCGGCTACGGCTGGGAGGCGAAGATCGTCGATGATGACGGCAGCGAAGTCGCACAGGGCGCCGTGGGCGAGCTCTGCGTAAAAGGTCCCGGCGTCATGGTCGAATACTACCACGACCCGGAGGCGACCGCCGAGGTCCTCAGGGACGGATGGCTCTATACAGGCGACATGGCGAAGACGGATGAGGATGGATTCATCTATCTGGTAGACCGCAGAAAAGATGTGATCATATCAGGCGGCGAGAATCTTTATCCCACGCAGATCGAGTCTTTCCTGGCTTCAGATCCGAAGATCCACGATGTGGCGGTCATCGGCACGCCGGACAAGCGTCTCGGCGAGATCGCGACCGCGATCATCCAGGTAAAGGAAGGCATGGAGCTGACAGAGGAGGAAGTAAATCATTTCTGCCTCGACCTGCCGCGCTACAAGCGCCCCAAAAAGATCATTTTCGCGGATGTCCCGAGAAATGCCACCGGCAAGATAGAGAAGCCGAAGCTGCGCGAGCGCTACTGCGGAGTGAGGCTCGTGGAAGAACAGAGCAAGGGATAAAACGTATATATTTGTCCGCAAATGTATTGGAAATCTGCCTGAAAAATGTATCCGGAGTATATTTTTTTATCATGATCTATGCTATAATCGCTATATCTATAAACATGACAAGGAGGTAAATCAATGTTATTTTACAGATGTGATTTATGTGGAAATTTCGTGACATTTTTAGGCGAGAAGTCGGGCAGCGACCTTATCTGCTGCGGACAGCCTATGACCGAGCTCATTCCCAACACGACAGATGCTGCCAATGAGAAGCATGTTCCCGTGATCGCTGTCGACGGTCTCAAGGTTACCGTTAAGGTCGGCGAAGTAGAGCATCCGATGCTCGAGGGACATCATATCGAGTGGATCATTCTGGAAACCAAGAAGGGTTACCAGAAGAAGGATCTCGCTGTCGGCGGAAAGCCCGAGGCAGAGTTCGCACTCACAGCAGGCGATGAAGTTGTTGCGGCATATGAGTACTGCAATCTTCACGGTCTCTGGAAAAAGGAAGCATAATTTTTAAAGCTTAATAATGATCGTTTCGGCCGTCCTCTGGACGGCCGTTTCCTGTTTATGGGGAACGCTGAGGCCGGGTCGAAAACCGGCACCGGACTGTGATCAATGACGAATCCAGAAGGTAATTGTCGAAATATTATGGAAATAATTTGACAATTACCCTTATTTTTTGCGCTGTATGCTGTTACACTGGAGGCAGACAGTTTCAGCACGGATCGGGGGGATCATCATGGAGCAGTACCGAGACATCAAAAATGAGCTTCAGGCCGAGATACGCGAGCGTCTTGATATGAACAGAGAGATGACTGATGAAGAGATAGGCGCGATCATCGACGAGGTGATCACGGCGAAGAGCCGCAGGACCTACATGGGGGCGCTGACCAGGCTGGAACTGCGCCAGGAGCTGTTTAATGCCATACGCCGGCTGGATCTTCTTCAGGAGCTGATCGATGACGGTGACATCACGGAGATAATGGTCAACGGGCCGGAGTCGGTATTTTATGAGAAGCAGGGCAATATCTACAGCTGGGACAAGCATTTTGAGTCGAAGGAGAAGCTTGAGGACGTGATACAGCAGATAGTTGCCAGATCGGGGCGCTATGTCAATGCCTCTGTGCCCATAGTGGATGCCCGGCTTGCCGACGGTTCGCGTGTCAATGTTGTGCTGGATCCGGTAGCCCTGAACGGTCCCATCCTGACTATCCGCAAGTTCCCGGAGGACCCGATCTCCATGGATGATCTTATCAAATGGGAATCGATAAGCCGGGAGGCGGCGGGATACCTGAGGACTCTGGTGATGGCCGGCTACAATATTTTCATAAGCGGCGCGACCAGCACCGGGAAGACCACCTTCCTCAATGTGCTTGCCGACTATATACCCAAAGACGCCAGGATAATCACCATAGAAGATTCGGCCGAGCTGCAGCTGCATGGGACAGCCAATCTCGTGCGCCTCGAGGCGCGCCAGGCGGGCAGCGACACAGGGGAAAGAGTGACGATAAGAGATCTGATAAAGACCAGCTTGAGGATGCGGCCGGATAGAATTATATTAGGTGAAGTGCGTGGCCCGGAGGCGCTGGATATGGTGCAGGCCATGAACACCGGCCATGACGGCTCGCTCAGCACCGGCCACGCGAATTCGCCTGAGGATATGCTGTCGAGGATCGAGACCATGATACTGATGGGGAGCGATATGCCGCTCAAGGCAATAAAAAAGCAGATCGCCTCCTCGATAGACATCATAATACAGCTCGGCAGGCTGAGGGACCACTCCCGCCGGGTGGTAGAGATAACGGAGCTTCTGGAATGCCGTGACGACCAATATATTCTCAATCCTATTTTCTGTTTCAGCGAGGAGGATGTAATTATGGACAATACAAGATCTGCTGAATGTACTGACGATCCGCTCATGCTCAGGGAGAGATCTGACTATGCCGTTTCCGGCACAGGCAGGCGCGTGCGCGGAAGTCTCAAAAGGACTGGCAGCAGCCTGAAAAACCGGCGCAAGCTGCGCGCGGCAGCTTTGGAAACAAATGAGATATAAGGGCAGGAGCCGTCGTCAGCGCGCGGCGGATATAGGCGAAGGAGCTCTTATCGGTGCCCTGGCTGTGTGGATCTGCTTCCGAAGCTTGTTCTTTCTTCCGCTTATCCTCATTTTTATTCCATTTTTTGTCAGATATAAGGATAAGAAGAGGAAACACGCGCTGTCGCTGCAGAGGCAGACTGAGTTTAAAAATGTGATGACCATGCTCTACAGCGTCACCGCGGCCGGCGGCACGCTGGAGAAGGCATTTCGCGAAGCACTCAGGGATATGCGCGGCTCGCCGGACAGATATCCTCTCATGATACCCGAATTTGAACGCATCTGTTTTATGCTGGAGCGGAACGTGCCCATGGAAAATGCGCTGGAGGATTTCGGGGAGCGGAGCGGCGACGATGATATCAGACATTTCGCCGGGATACTAGCCATTGCCGGCCGCAGCGGCGGCTCGCTGGCCGATATAGTAAAACGCAGCGCGGAGGCCGTTTCCCTGCGGATAGATATGAACTCGGAGATAGATACCATACTGGCCGGCCGGAAGGCTGAGCTGAAAGTCATGGTGATCGTGCCTGCCGGCATACTGCTGTATATGGAACTGAGTTCGCCAGACTATATGTCCGTGCTGTACGAAAGCATTGCCGGGCACATGATAATGGCTGCCGCACTGGCAGTGTACATCGCGGCGGTGCTGATCGGCAGGAGGATACTGGAGTTTCAGTGATGAGGACGGGAGGGATGTAAGGTGGAGCGAATTATCTATGTTTTTGCGGCAATGACTGCGTTTTTAACTGTACTGCTTTCCCTGCCGTCACGGCAGTCAGCCGGGAAAGACTGTGAAGATAACGGAGCCCCGCGCGGTCTGAGATGGCTGGCCAGGGCGGCGGCCAGGATACAGGCGAGGCTTCCGCAGACGCTGCTCTCCACGCCGTTTTTAAATGCGGGCGCGGCAGAGCTGGCTGAGAAGCTGGATCCGGGTCTGCGCAGAAATGAATTTATCCTCATCTATCAGAGGAAAAAGATCATGGTCATTTACGGGCTGGGGCTGCTCACCCTGTATGCCGCTGTGATCATCAGTGCCGCATTTCCCAAAACTGTTCTTGACAATAACAGGCTGGAGCGGGACAGCGCGGACGGCGTGAGCCGGATACAGGATGTCACAGCTGAGATAGGCGGGCAGGAGGAAGAGCTTGCTGTCGCGGTAGACCCGCGCGTCTATGATGAAAAACAGCGCAGCGAACTTATAAAAAAGGCGAAAGCCTATATAGACAGTGAACTTCCCGGAGAGAACAGCAGTCTCGAAGACGTGAAATATCCGCTGAATTTTGTCAGCAGTTATCCGGGCGAAAATGTCACGATAGAGTGGGAATGTGATGATTATAATCTGATAAGCCAGGACGGCAGGATGGCCGACCTCTCTGAGGTATCGCTGCCGGTGTCGACATCTGTAACAGCATTTATCCGCTATGCGTCTTTTGTAACAGAATACACTAAAAGCATACGGATCACGGAGTACAAACAGAGCGAGGAAGCATCATTGCTGGAGAGACTTCAGAAAGCTGTGGAAAGATCGGATGAGGCTTCTCGTGAGAGAGGCTGCCTGCTTCTGCCTGAGGAGATAGACGGCCAGAAGATAAGCTGGAGCTATACGGACAGTTCTGCCATCCCTCTGATCATCCTGGTATGCGCCGGCGCGATGTTCGGCATCCCGGCATATATGGATGAACGCCTGAAGAAAGAGGCGGAACACAGACGGGAAATGCTTTTCCTGGATTATCCTCTGTTCGTGCACAGGATGGTGCTGATGCTCGGAGCAGGCATAACAGCCCGCAGCAGCTGGAAAATGCTTCTGGCGGAGCTGAAAAAAGAGGAGCGCCGGTCGGGCAGAACCTCATATCTGTGCCGTGAGCTGAATTATTCATATCTGCAGATCAATTCGGGCGTCCCGGAAGTGACTGCCTACAGAGAATTCGGGAACAGGACAGGACTGCCCTGCTACGAACAGTTTTCCCAGCTTCTGATCCAGTCGGTAAAGAAGGGCAGAAGAGGGATAGAGGACATGATGATGGAAGAGGCGGAGAATGCCAGGCGAAACAGGCGCGATACAGCGAAAAAGCTGGGCGAGACTGCCGGCACAAAGCTTCTCCTGCCTATGATAATGCTGCTGATAGTAGTTGTGGCAATAGTTATGATCCCCGCGCTGATCGAGATGTAGAGCCGCCTGTGTATATTTGCGGCTTTTATCAGTATCTTCTGCGTTTTCTGTACATGATGAGGGCTAATAATGCGCCTACCACGAAACCGCCTATATGCGCGGCGTTATCGATGCCGACGCTGGTGACGCCGAAATAGATCGAGAAAGCCGCAAAGAGGATGATCTGGGTCGCGCTGAGATCCTCAAGATGTCCCTTGTTTTTGATAAGCACTATAAGTATGCCGCCGACCACACCGAAGATAGCTCCTGAAGCTCCGCCGGAAATGCTGTAGGAGTCGGTAAACATATCAAATCCGACCGAGACAAGGCTGGAGCCTATGGCGGCGAGTATGTAGAAAAGCGCATATTTCGCGCTGCCGAGAGCTCTCTCGAGATTGTCGCCGATAAAGGCAAGCACCAGCATGTTGTTGAATATGTGCGACACGCTGAAATGTATGAACGCGCAGGTCAGCAGCCGGTAGTACTGATGGTTGTAGACGACATCAGGCCAGAAGCAGGCGCCGTGGTTGTACATAAATTCGCTGTCAGATGGGTCGCCCATGCGAAGCAGCCAGATAAAGACGGCTACATTTATCAGGATGATTATTGTATTTACGGGTGTGGCCTTGCTGCGGACACCTCCGTAAGATCTGTAGGAACTGCTCATAAGAGACCTCCAATCAATGCATCAGTTTTTCCATGCGGTCCAGCTGTTCTGAGAATACCCTGAGCGCTGAATCAACAGGCTCTGCGGTGCTCATGTCAACGCCGGCCATCTTCAGTATGCTCACCGGATCCTGAGTGCAGCCTGCGGAAAGGAACTGTTTGTACTGTTTTACTGCGGGCTCACCCTCTGTGAGTATCCTTCTGGCAACAGCAACCGAGGCCGCGAAGCTCGTAGCATACTGGTATACGTAGAAGTTGTAATAAAAATGCGGTATACGGCACCATTCATAGCGGATCAGATCGTCCGAGACCATATCGGGTCCGAAGTATTCTTTGTTCAGATTGTAATAGACGTCTGACAGCGCCTGGGCTGTGAGCGGTACGCCGCTCTCAGCCATCTCATTTGTCTTTCTCTCGAATTCCTCAAACATAGTCTGCCTGTACAGGGTGCCCTTGAATGATTCAAGATAATGGTTTGTCAGATATTTGAGTTTATCTTCATCCTTTGTCACGGACAGCAGATATTCCAGAAGAAGGACTTCATTTGTGGTAGAAGCCACCTCGGCAACAAATATCCTGTACTGCGAGTTGAAGAATGACTGGCTGTGGCAGGAATACCATGTATGCAGTGAGTGCCCCATCTCGTGGACGAGAGTAAAAATATCATCAAGCGTGCCGTTAAAATTCAGCAGAACGTACGGGTGAACACCGTAGATCCCGTCTGTTGAGTAAGCGCCGCTGCGCTTTCCTTTATTTTCAACTACATCTATCCAGCGGTTTGCAAATGCTTCTTTAAGGAGATCGATATATTCATCTCCGAGCGGCGCAAGTGCCGCGAGAGCTGCCTCTTTAGCCTCCTCGAACGTCACTTCCCGTTTAACTCCGTGCACCATCGGCGCGTATACATCGTACATGTGCAGCTCATCTGCCCCGAGAAGCTTTTTGCGCAGCTGCACGTAGCGGTGCATCTTGTCCAGATTATCATGTACAGAGGCGAAAAGATTATCGCATACCTTCGGGGAGACATTGACCTGGTCCACCGCTGCCTCAAAATTGGAATTGTAGCGGTGCAGACGGGAATAAAACATCTGCTGTTTCACCTGCCCGTCGTAGAGAGCGGCCCAGACATCCTTAAATTCGGCATATCTGCCGTAATATTTCTCAAAAACTTCTTTGCGGAGCTCTCTGCTGCCTGTCGTCTCCAAAGGCACGAACCTGCCGTTGGTGATGGCGGTTTCCTGCCCATTGTCATCCTTGACTGAAGGAAAGCTAAGATCGGCATCGGCAAGCATCGTAAAAGCAGAAGAAGGGACCCTGGCCATCTCGCCGGCTGCCGCGGCAGTCTTTTCTATATCAGCGGGCAGGCAGTGAGCCTTGAGGCGGAAAATATCCCTGATGCTGACCTCATATTTTCTGAGCGCGGGTTCTTCTTCATAGAAACCGCGGATCATATCCTCTGACAATCCCAGTATCTTCGGCCTGAAAAAAGCAGTGCGTTCCTCGATCCTGACAGAAAGTGCCTCGGCCTTTTTCAGCAGACCCTGGGAGTACTGATCCTCCGTATCCTGATCCTGCTTCATCGACGCGTAATTAAGAAAGCGCTGCTCCAGCAGCCCGATCCTCTCATACATATCAAATGCCGCGAGCAGTGTCCGGGCGCTGTCTGCCGGTTTTCCCTCAAATTCTGCAAAGGAAGAAGACAGTCTGTCAGCTTCCTCCATCTCCTGACGGAAAATATCATCGGACGGGTATATGTCGTCCAGTCTCCATGTCAGCTCAATGTCCACGTCCGCTCTTTTCGGAAGATCTCTTTCCATTGTTCATGCCCTCCTGATCAAATCCAGATATAATATCATAGCACAATGCGGTGAAAATATCTATCTCGTGTCGAAAAAAGCCTGCGGCAGTGGTATTTGTCGATTGTTGTCGCAACCTGACGAACAATTGCTACTAATATCAGACAATTTATATTTACTCTGCCCTGCCGTGCTGATATACTCTTCTTAAACCCGGAGAAAACATATCCGGGAGGAACGAATTTATCCAGGTTTCAGCAGGAAGACCTGCAGGAAGGGGCGGACAATGCTTGAATTATTGAAGAGATTTATCTGTGAGGAAGAAGCGGTAGGGGTGGTGGAGATCATTCTGATTTTGGTTGTCCTGATTTCATTAGTGGCAATTTTCAAAAAACAGCTTACCTCCATTGTCAATAACATTTTTAAGAAGATCACCTCCGGCAGCAGCAGCATATGATGCCCGAAAGTGCTGCCGCCGGTAAGCCGGGCGGCCTTTCCAGAGATGCCGGCGGTGTCATAACAGTTTACCTCAGCATAGTGACGCTGCTGCTGATCTCCGTGACCATGGTATCTCTTGAATCCGCCCGCGTCGCGGTAGTGCGTACATCGACAGAGAGGTACTCCGGCATGGCAGCGGAGATGCTGTTCTCAGGCTATGTTAAACCGCTGGCGGAGAGATACGGGATATTTGTCCTGGATACCGGAGCTGATAACGATGCTGCGTCGTGGTTTGAAGATTTCCTCAAGATGAATCTGGAGGAGAACGAGAGCAGCAGGAAAAGACCGTTCGCCATTTATGGCAAGGTACAGGAAGCAGACGTATCCAGGACTATAAAGCTTTCCGACTCCGGCTGGGATATGCTTCTTAATGAAGTGAAGCGATGTGAACTATATGATCTCGGTGAGGAAGGTATAAGCAAAGCCCTGGGCATACTGAAGAAAACAGATACCTCGGGAGCAGATCCTGTGACAGACGATATAACGCGTGAGCTTAAAGAGCGTGGCTCTGCGGCTGAGGAAGCCGAAGCCGCCGCTGAAGCTGATAAGGCTGCCGAAGAAGCTGATAAGGAAGCCGGAGGGGCAGCTGAGACGGAGGCAGGTCCCACAGGTGAAGGTCCTGAACAGAAGCAGGAGAATGATGACCCGAGACCGGGGATCAGCAGATGGATCAAAAGCGGCATCCTGAATCTGGTGATGGGTGACAGTCCCGTATCTTCCAGAACGATAGATACCGGTGACTGCTCTTATAAGACAGGGGCCGGCAGCAGGAGCACGATACTTGATGATTTTGAGGATTACAGGAATGTCGCAGGCAGTCTTGAGAACAGCAGGACTAAAGATTTGCCAGGAGAGGACATTTCCGGGCTGAGCGCGTCGGAACTGCTAAGTGATGACGCAGACCGCAAGAGCAGGATGATGCTGCTGAACCTGTACATTTTCAGCAGATTCGGGACACTCAGGGGCAAAGGGCTGCATAACAGGAAGAGGACAGTACTCTCATATGAGACAGAATTCATACTTTTCGGGCACAAGTCTGACAGAGAGAACCTCGAGAGTACCATGACTTCGATATACGCGCTGCGGACAGGCCTCAACCTGGCATATCTGTACGCGGATGGCGGTAAGACAGCGGAGGCTGCCAAAGCCGTATCCGGTATGGCTGCCGCGGCAATTCCGGCGCTGGGATCGCTTATCCAGCTTCTCATCCTGACATGCTGGGCGGGAGCTGAGGCTGTCGTGGACTGCTCAGCGCTTGCAGAAGGGAAAAAGGTCCCTCTGTGGAAAAGTGATTCCACCTGGAATCTTACATTTTCACAGATAGCCGCCATCGCCTCGAGAGGCGGCCGCGCACGGGATTACGTGAAGAACGGCAATAAAGGACTCACATACAAACAGTATGTGATGATCCTTCTCCTGACGGTTCCCGGGGAGAAGAAGATAATACGCATGCTGCAGCTGATGGAGAAGAATATCAGACTTGAGCCGGGATTCGGGGATTTCAGATTCAAAAACTGTATCGCAGGGGCGGATTTTACAGTAAAAGCAGGTATAGCGCCGAAGTTTTTCAGACATCCGTCTGAAATAACGTATACCTGTTCAGCACAGTATGTTTATTAGATATTTTTCAGGAAAGGAGGTGCCGCGGAATGCTCTTCCGGAGTCAGTCACACATTTATAAGTCAGTTCCAGGATGTTTTCATAATAAAAGGCTCTACAAATATTATGCGATTCCAACCTCTTATAATAAAAAATCAGATTTCTATAACTGTGAAGACGGAACTGGAACAGTAACTTTTCAACCAAAATTTTTTATGGCAATCGGAGCAGCTATACGAAGCTTCGGGAGAGTATTCCGGCGCACCTCCTTTTTTGCCTTTGCTGTCCCAGCCAGTCTGACTGTTGAGGCAGCACTGGCACTGCCGATATGTCTGAGCGTCCTCCTTCTTCTGACAGGACTTTTTCAGGCTGTTTCAGTGTATGAATCAGTGGATAATCAGCTGTGTATGGCGGCGAAGAAAGCCGCCGCCTGTTCTGTGGCAGAAGACGGGATCAGCAGAGGGGAAGTGCTCAGCATTTTCTACGAAGGGGCTGCTGACAGCGGCATTGACACTTCGCGTGTCAGCGGCGGTCTGGCAGGCATCATTGTACGTATGCCGGAGAGCGGGGAAAATAACGGGATAATCCGTATCGAAGCGGATTACCGGATAAAACTTCCGGGATTCATGTTAGGAAGCCGCGCCTTTATGGTGCACGATTCGATCTCCTCACGAATCTGGACAGGAGTGAAGCTCAGCAAAGATGTGGGGAAATCTGCCGCTGCGGACAAGGGTAAGATAGCTTATGTGGCGGAGAACGGCATAGTCTACCATAAAGATCCTGACTGTACATATCTGCTGCTCTCGGTCAGGGCTGTCAGCTCAGCCGCTGTCCCGTCGCTGCGGAATATGTACGGCAGCAGATATACCCCGTGTGAGAGGTGTGCGCATGGCGGGATGCCTGGAACAGTTTATATAACCAGCCAGGGCAATGTCTGGCACAGTGACCGCGGCTGCAGCGGATTAAAACGGAGCATCAGCACGATGACAGAGAAGGATGCCCTGGCAAAAGGACTGCATGCCTGCCCGAGATGCGGAGGAGATTGATGGATACAGCCGTCATATTTCTGCTGCTTTATCCAGCCATAGCTGATCTGAAGCACAGGAGATTTTATCTTCTGCCTCCGGCCCTGATCTTTGCCTGCTTTTTTGCTGTTAAGCTCTGTATGATGTCAGGGAGCCGTCTTGATCTGGATGATCTCAGGCTCACAGTAAGCGCGTCTGGCTTCAGAGCAGATGGGTTTCTAAAGCTTATCAGCGGAGCTGTACCGGGAGCTGTCTTCTGGCTGCTCAGCAGGGTTAGCCGCGGCAGTGTGGGCAGCGGCGACGCTGTCATGATACTGTTTATGGGAATACTGTGTGGCTTTGAAACTGTATTGACGGTCAGCATGACAGCGCTTTTCCTGACAGCGGCCGCAGGGCTGGCCTCTGTCGCTGCGGGCAAGGGCGGAAAGAATATGACCCTCCCGTTCCTGCCGTTTCTTCTCGCGGGCTATGTGATCGACCTGCTGTTTTTCAAATGAAATATTATCCGGAGGCTGCATCAAATGAAGAAGATGAATGGGAGTTTTACCGTTGAGGCATCGCTTGTCGTGCCATTTATAACATTTATCATAATCGCTTTCCTGTTTGTAATATTCTTTTCCCATGACAAAGTCCTGCTTCAGACCTACTCCCTTCAGGCAGCGGACAGAACGCTGGAGGAAAAATTCGCCGCAAGATACGGCAGTACAGCCAGTGAGGCGAAGAATAATGCCATATCGGACGCCCGCGCAAGCCTTCGCAAGTCGCTTATAATGATGAAGACGGATGGATTTTCGCCCATAGATGATTCCATATCATTTAAAAATATGTATCATTCTCTGCGCAGCTACAGATCGGTAAGCATATCCGCGTCTGGTCATGTCGCTGTGAGTATAGTGGGCCCGGCGCGTTTTACAGGGAGCACGCTGAGTGCTTCAAAGAAAACGGAGACTATCAAAACAGATTATGCAGATGACTGGTTCAGAAAACGTTTAAGGGACGCTGCTAAAAAATGACAGGAGGCCGATCTATGGAGGTCACTTTCAGCAAAGACGCTTTTAACAGATATATGATAATAGACAGCGGTCTCAGCGAGGCGGATGGCCGGGAAGAGATCAGTTTTGAGGAGAAGATGCTGGAAAGCCGGGACAGTACGCTGCTCCTGGCATTTCATATGCAGAGCACCGACGGCTGCAAAAAATATTATTATGATATTACTGGACTGACTGACCTAGTGAGTTACCTCAGCCAGAATAAAGTCGGCACTGCTGCCCTGAGGTCGATGATAACCTCCCTGACCGAAGTGTTCAGTACCATGAACCGCTTCCTGCTGGAGGCAGAGTCACTGCTGCTTGAGCTCAGCGATATTTATGTCGATGAAAATGAACAGAAACTGCATTTCGCGTATGTTCCCGGCCTCGGCGGCAGCTATGGCGACGGGATAAGGGAGCTGGCGAAAGCTCTGCTCGGAGCTGTCAATTACCGGCAGAATGATTGCGTCCTGATGGCGTATGAATTCTACAGGGCAGCACATCTGCCTGATTTTTCTGTGCGAATGCTTGCAGAGATAACCGGCACGACCATGGCTGATCTTTCAGATACCAGAGGCAGTGCAGACAGCAATGATACTGACAGCGATGCGTCATGGCAGCCCGGTATGGAAGGCACAGCGGAAGCGGCAGAGACAGTGCGTCAGGCACAAAGGGCAGCAGCCGAAGACGACCATCTGAACAGATGGGACAGCGGCACCTCTTTTGACATGCCTGAGGATGAGCGCAAATGTTTAAAGAAGGACAGACGCATGCCTGCCATTTCCTTCGATATTAAGAATGGTAAAAGCGGCATGTTTATTATTCTTGCCGCGGCATTTATCTACTGCAGCAGCATTGCAGTAATGTACATATCCGGATATGCTTCCCAGGCAGCTGCCAGCTTCGGCATAGGCACAAAATACCTGGTCTTGGCAATGATGACGGTCGGCTTTGCAGCTCTGTTTTTAGTGTGGATCATTATCAGAAGAAAGTTTATACTTGAAGAAAAGGCGTCATGTAATGACACCGACGATTTTGAAAATGACAGCTTTGATAACAGTGAGATATTTTCTTTTAAAGATATGTCAGGCGATACTGCCGGCGAAACATGTATTCTGGGGACTGCCGGAGGCGGGGAGACTACCGTGCTGGGACTGGAGCCGGCAGGCTCACGTCCGCGCCTGATCAGTGCGGACAGCAACCGCACCGGAGATATAATGATCATGCGGATGCCGGCAGTGATAGGTTCACGCCGTCCGAATTCGCAGATAATCATTGATATCCCCGGGATCAGCCGTTCGCACGCCATGATAGAAAATGGAGGCGAAGAATATCTCATCTCCGATCTCGGATCGACAAACGGGACCTGCCTGAATGGCGAAAGGCTTACTTCAAACAGACGATATTCCCTTAAGAAAGATGATGAGGTGACGTTTGGAGATGTAACATATACATTTGAATGCTGAGGGTAGTATAAAAGGTGAGTACAGAATTTGTCCTGTAACAGCTGGCAACTGCTCAAGGAAATGTCCGTGTCACCTTGTATATGTGCCTAGTTTTCTGATTGCAATATTGCAGTTGAGATGGCAACAATCACATCACAGCCGCAATCTATATGTCATAGATCCATCTCTTTTAGTTTCTTCCAAAGTGTAGTGCGGCTTATTCCTAGTTCTTCACGTATTTTTGTCAAATTTCCATTATACTTTTCATACGTTTCTTTTATAAGGTCTTCTTCAACTTTTTTAAGTATAGAAGGATTCTTTTTGTTATGCGTTTGCAATTCTGGATTAATATCGTCATTATTTTGAAAAGTCATTTGGATATTGCTGAATTTTATATTGTTAGAAGTTTTTTTGATTTTTGGCAAAGAGTCAATAAGTAACTGAAGTTCATTATTTTTAATATCAGGTCCATTATGAAGTACAATCAATCTTTCTATAAATGCTTCAAGTTGACGTACATTACCAGGCCAGTCATAATTGAGCAAAGGTCTGAGCTGATCCTTATCTACATTTAAATTGATACCCATATCATAAGATTTCTTTTTTATAAAATACAATGCAAGAGGTATAATATCTTCATGCCTTTCACGTAGACATGGAATCTTTATAGGAAGAACATTTATTCTGTAGAAAAGATCTTCTCTGAACTGACCGTTTTCTACTAACTGTGGTAAATTTTCATTTGTCGCGCATATGATCCTATTATTAATGGTTATCAGACTATTGCCTCCTATACGACTGATTTGCCGTTCTTGTATAACACGTAAGAGTTTGGCCTGGAGTGAAAAAGGTATAAGTCCTATTTCGTCAAGAAATAATGTCCCTTCATGCGATAGTTCAATAAGACCAGCTTTCCCACCTCGTTTTGCCCCTGTAAAGGCACCTTCTTCGTATCCAAAAAGTTCGCTTTCCAATAAAGTCTCAGGGATTGCGGCACAATTAATTGCAATAAATGCCCCTTTGCTGAAGGAACTTGCGTTATGGATACTTTGAGCGAGTATCTCTTTACCAGTTCCACTTTCACCATAAATCAATATATTGCTTTTCGTTCTTGCATAACGTTCTGCCTGAGAGCAGGTTTCTTTCATTGCTGAATCTATAGCGATGATGTCATTAAAAGTTGAGCGAGCGGTATAGTTATTGGTGATAAGCCGTCTCCGTATTCCTCCTGCCTTTTTCTGCAATTCATTAATGCTGGTTACTTCTCTTGTTGAACTGACAAGATTAGTGCCGGGTATATAAATTATATTTACAGAATATGCCATGTCTTTATAATGGATGACATCCTCATCTTTTGCTTTGAATACTTTGTCAATAAATGGGTAAATCTTTTTTGCATTATTTAGATTAAGCCCTTCTATTTCATTTGCTGGTATTCCCATGAACTGGCTCATAGCTCTATTGCACATGGTGATCTTTTCGGCAGAATCTATCGTTATTAGTCCATCATTTAGAGTATCAAGACTCCTTTTTAACCTTAGCGCTTCGTCTGTATTCTTCTTAAATTGAATTCCTGAAGTAACTGCGTATTGCAATGTTCGTTTGAGATATTCTTTAGAGAATGGAACTATTATTACATCAAGGCCACCATTTCTACATGGAACTGCAACTGTGGAGACGGATGTAATTATCCGGTGAATATCCATTGAATGTGCAATGTCGCAGAAATCGTAGTTTTTATGCATGTTTAAAATTGTTGTGCGAATTTGAATTCCACATACTTGAGATAGTTCTTCAGTATTATAGATTTTACTGCTACCGTGAAACTGAAACAGCAGCATTGGTGATCGGTCGATTTGACTGTTCTGTACTATGGTTTTCGCAAAATCGAAATCTGACAATTCCAAATCAATTACTGGCAAATTGATGTTTTTCCTGAGTATTGCAGCAGAATTTATCCGTGCGAGTACAGAGACAACGTCAGGATGGATAGCCAATAGTCTATTAATTGCATCTATAGCATTATCGAAACCACCTTCTGCATAGACTACAGATATGTCCATTTCTTCTGCAATTCTGCAGATTGTATCCTGAAGCTCAAAAGAAAGGTTAGGCAATAATATTCCAAGCTTTGGCCGCATTATGGTTACCTCGTTATAGTCATAAAATGATGTTTAAATAATTAACATTAATAAGTGAACATTATATGTTCATAATATTAACACAGGCTCGCATATAAGTCAATGAATACTGTTGATAAATACCAAACAAAACATGCTTTTAAGCGGCACATTTGTAAATATTATATAAATGTATTCTTTGGCATGCATATTGCATTAATAAGGGCTAGATGATCATCTGAATATAGTTCGACTTATAACACATTTTATGTCGGACATTTGCTTCTGTCATTTCAAATTTTTTGTAGGGAAGTTGAACAAGAGAGGTAGGGATATGAATATTACAATTAGCTTTATTGGAATCATTATTGGTGTTCTATTATTCGTTTATATGTCATATAAGGGTAATAGTCTTGCAGTCTCAGCCGGACTTGGAGCTTTGCTGATTATCGTATTCAATATTGCAGCTAGCAAGAATGGAATTATCGGGGATGTGAAGGAACTGTGGGTTGTAGGTATTGCAAATTCTTTAAAGGCGTATTTTCTCGTATTTGCTATGGGGGGAATATATGGAAAACTTATGGATACTTCAGGAGCAACCAAACGTATAGCCTTTTCCCTGCTTAATACAATAAGCAAGATGAAAAACCATAAATTTGGTGTAGTGATGTTTCTCCCGATTATGTATCTAATATTTACCTATGTTGGTGTACATGGATTCCTTATTGTTTTTCTTATGGTTTCATTAGCCAGAGAACTTCTACATGACCAGAATTTACCATGGAGATTTTACTGCTATGGGGCAGCTGGCATTTTGCCTGGATATTATCTTGCAGGTTCAGTTTCTTCGGTAAATGCATTAGGAGCGTCTATTACTGGTGGAAACGCGGCATCAGGTATGGTCATGTCAATTTTTTATTGTGTGATCTATTGGATTGTACTTGTATTCTTAATTAAATATGATATCGCCCATGTTACTCGGACAGGTGAAGGCTTCATGGAAACTGGAGCGGAAATGTGGAAGCTTGAGCTTGAAACATATAAAGAAACTGAAGATCTGCCGAAGTTATGGCAGGCGCTTGTTCCTATGGTGGTAATGATTGTAGTTGCAGCTAGCGGTGTTGATGTAGTTATAGCACTTGCGGTGGGCATAATATTAAACATTGTATGTTTGTATGGACATCTTAAAAGCAAACTTAAATCATCTGTGGCAACTGGTGCCGCACAGACATTCCCTGCACTTATTAATGTATGCTGTGCTGCAGCGCTGGGAAGTGTAATTAAGAATGTTGCCGGGTATCAGCTTATTACCGGAGCACTTAATTCTTTTACACCACTTCTGGGAGGTGTGTTCCTTACAATTATTGGAACAATAATATTGGGTTCCTCAACATCATCACTATCAGCATTTGGACCACAGGCATTTGAATATTTTACAGAAGCAGGAATAAGCACGGCTGCATCACATAGATTGCTGCTGTTTGGTACAAACTGGATATATCCGCCTCATAATCCTGGAGCAGTTAATGCATCAGCTACTGCAAAAGTTCCGTATAAAGATGCAGTTATTATGTATATGAAAGAATCTGTGATTTGTAATACGCTTCCCTTCGTATTATGTATAGTACTTGCAGCTATGGGTGTGTTTTAGAAGAATTTATTAATTATCAGGTTGACAGATCATTTTGTAAAGTGGAGGTAAAATATGAATTTTAAGACAAGAGTAACAGAGATATTAGGTATAGAGTATCCAATAATGTGTGGAGGAATGCAGAATGTGGCAAATCCTGAACTCGCGGTGGCTATTTCAGAAGCGGGTGGTTTGGGAATAACAAACATCAGCATGTATCCTGATTTTGGAGATTTCCGGAATACGCTTAAATGGATGCGGTCTCAGACAAACAAACCGTTAGCAGTGAATATATCTATGATTCCTAATGTCGATATGGGAGATAGTATCACGAAATATATAAATATATGTGGACAGGAAGGAATAAACGTAATAGAGACATCTGGTAAAGACCCTGTGGACATTGTACCACTTATCCATTCATATGGCATGAAGGTAGTACATAAGGTCCCTATGCCCAAACATGCATTACGTGCGGAAAAAAGCGGAGTAGACTGTGTAACGGTGGTAGGGTCGGAAGCAGCAGGACACCCTTCGCCTGATCTTATTGGTACGATTGTAGTAGCAAATAAAGCAGCGAGGCTTTGCAGTGTACCGGTACTTGCTGGCGGAGGAATATGTGACGGAAGGGGATTAGCTGCAGCACTTGCGCTTGGAGCAGAAGGTGTTGTAATGGGCACTAGATTTGTAAATGCAGCAGAGTGCCGGATATCCGAGAATCATAAACAGTGGATAATAGATCATACGGAAAAGGATACAATCCTGTGTCAAAAGGCAATTCGGAATATGATTCGTACGGCGCATAATGAAGCCGCTGATGAATGCCTTGAATTGGAAAAGCAACCTGGATGTACACTTGCAACACTTATGCCTGTAATATCTGGAAGCGTGGGAAAAGCTGCATATGAGAGTGGGGATACTGCAAAGGGTATGTTTGCAGTAGGTCAGGATATTGGGTTAATAAATGATGTTAAACCTGCAAAGGAAATAATAGATGAAATGATAACAGAAGCAACGGAAGTAATTCAAAGATTATCAAGTTTTATTAATAACGACAAATAAAGTAGGGAGGATCATGATGGGAAAGAAACTTTCATTAGGTTTGCCACTGCTATGCGCGTTTGCTTGGTTCGGTCATGCATGCGGATCTTCTTTTGCCACTGGAAGGCTTGCGGTTCAGTATTGTTCACGACATGGGGCAAAAGGTATCTGGGGTGCCATGCTAATATACATATTTACTGCGTTGTGGATGTTTATTGCTCTTGAATATGGGAGGATGGTTAAGTCAAAGAGCTATAAAGACATAGTCGCAGGCATATACTGGGACAATAAAATTGTAGGAACAGTAATGACGGTCATATGGGATCTTATTCAGCTATTTTCAATAGTTGTTGTAAGCGCGTCATGCATAGCGGGCAGCGGTGAGGTCCTTAAATCAGCATTGGGAATGAATTATACATTGGGAATGCTGCTATTTGTGATTGTTATTTTAATCCTTTTTCTTGTCGGTCCTGGCGTGTTTAAACGTATTGGCATAATGTCTATTCCAATGTTTGTTTTGCTTATGATTGTATGTGCTGTGGCAATTAAAGTAGGCTGGGTCAATCTTGCTGCAACAATTGCGGGCAAGAACGATGCAATGCTCGCTGCAGGGACAGGTACAAACATGGCAGTGACTAATGATGCATTTACTTATGCATGTACACAACTTGGTTTTATTGGTACAGGGTCAATTTATGCAGGGCAATTTAAGAGCAGGAAAGAAACTTTTATTGCAGTTTTCATAGGTATGCTTCTCTGTGGGGGCGGCCTCGCAGTGTGTACAGTTGCAACGTTAACTACTTTCCCGGCCTGCATTGATCAAACACTTCCATTTTTAGAGATCATCAAGCTTTTCACAGGACCAGCTGGCAGATCTTTATATGTAATATATGTAATTATGCTTTATGTTGCATATGTATCTACTTCTGGCTCACTTGTCTTAAGCGGTGTATCTAGATATGCCCCTATATTAGGTAAGGTGATCAAAAATGATAAAGTGTGTACAGCAATACTCGTAGTAGTGTTCCTTTGTGCTGGTATCATTATTGGAAGAGTTGGTCTAATGGAAATAGTAAAGACAGGGTATGCAATGCTTGGAAAACTGAGAATGCCTACGTGGTATATACCTGTGCTTATTCTTGGACCATTTGCGATACATAGGGTAAGGGTAAAAAATAAATGTGAAAGCGTTGAAGAAAGTTAATAAAATAGAGCTTTAAAAATACTGATTACTGGATATGAAAGGAGATCATAATTTATTATGATAAATATGTTAGATGGGATTAAAGTGCTTGATTTTTCGTCGAATGCAGCAGGACCTACATGTACAGGGATGTTGGCTGATTATGGTGCAGAAGTAGTGAAGATAGAAAAACCTGTTACAGGCAACGATGAAAGGGCATATGGGATTCAGGTTGAAGAAGGTGTTAGTTTACTGGGAGCTTGGCTTAACAGGGGAAAGAAGTCGGTAACTCTTAACCTGAAAGATCCTGAAGCAATTTCTATTATTAAGATGATGGTTAAAGATTTTGATGTAATAGTGGAAAGTGCACGCCCGGGAGTTATGAAGAAGCTGGGCCTTGATTACGATGTTCTTCACGCAATAAATCCTCGGGCTGTATATTGCTCAGTATCTGCATTTGGTCAAGAAGGGCCCTACTCCAAAAAGCCTGGGTATGATATTATTGCGCAGGCAATGAGTGGGTTGATGTATATAACTGGAGAACATAACGGACCGCCTATGAAAAGCGGAACCACACTTTCAGACTATGTAGGTGGTATAAATGCATTCGGAAGTATTCTTGCAGCCCTGCGTTATGCAGAGAAAACAGGTGTGGGACAGCATGTGGATGTTTCGCTGCTTATGAGTACACTTTATTTAAATGGGGCTTTTGAGTATCTTAATGTTGGGATTGATTTAAAGAGGTCAGGTAATCATCATAATACTCTTGCACCATATGGCCTGTTTTCAGGAAGCAATGGACAAAGTGTAGTTATCGCGGTAATTAGTCCAAAACTTTGGGCAAAACTTTGTAATGTTATGAATATGCCAGAACTTATTTCAGATGAAAGATTTGATACACTCAATCAAAGGAGAGTGAATCGAGAAGAGCTTGTAAATATAATTGAAAGTTGGCTAAAAACATTTGAAGATATAAACGTTCCTGCAAAGTTGTTAGAAGAGGCAGGAATTCCATCAACAAAAGTATTCACAAGTAACGATATTATTAATGATCCGCATATTTTAGAAGAGCAATACATTACAACGATTCCTGTGCCTGATAACGTAACTTCAAGAAAGACATTTTTTGGCCGTAATTGCATTGCAAAATTCTCTGATGCTCCAGGTATTGTCAAGAAAGCTCCGTATGTAGGACAGGATAACTATGAAGTTCTGGGGAAATATGGAATGACTAAGGAGGAAATTGATAAGATTGAAATGAAATGGGAAAACTAGTTTTCACGGAGGTGCAGTATGGAAATGAATGAAATCTTATTTTCAAAAAATGAGTCGGGCATTGCAGAGATTACTTTTAACAGGCCACAGGCTTTTAACGCGCTTACATGGAATATGGAAAAAAGCTTAACGGAATATATTGAGGAGTGCTCTAATGATGACAACGTCCGTACCGTCATTATTACTGGAGCAGGCAAACACTTTTGTGCAGGCGGTGACATAAAAGCTTTTAAGAAAAGAATAGATAATCATGAAGCACTTCCAGACAATGGTATTGTATACGTCGCAAAAGCTGCCCGTGCGATAAGAATGTGCAATAAGCCCGTTATTGCGAAAGTAAATGGCTCAGCTGTTGGAGCTGGCAGCGCTATTGCTTTTGCCTGTGATTTTCGTGTGCTTGAGAAGAAAAGCAAGCTTGGAGCAGGCTTCGTGAATATGGGATTTTCAGGGGATACTAATGGATGGTACAATTTGAGCAGAATGATAGGAATGGCCAGAACAACAGAATTCTATATGCTCGGCGAAACGATTAGTGCAGATGAAGCATTTACACTTGGAATAGCGAACAGAGTTGCAGAGGACGGCTGTCTGGATGATGTGACTTATGAATTGGCATATAAATTGGCAAATAGCCCTACTAAGGCAATTTCATATCAGAAAAAAATGTTTAATATTATAGCGTATCCTGACATGGAACTATTGGAGGAACTTGAAAGAAATTATATGCCGGCATGTTCGATGACGAAGGATCATGCTGAGGCAGTAAATGCATTTTTAGAGAAAAGAGAACCTAAATTTACCGGCAAATAAGGAGAATAATGATGGAATATTATTTAACTGAAGAACAGCAGGATTTACAAAAACTTATAAAAAAATTTGTTGACAACGAAATTATTCCAGTAGCAGGCGAAATCGAGAAAACTGGGGAATTTCCTATGGATTTATATAAAAAGACTGTCGAAATGGGCCTCAATTGTCTTGACCTTCCTGAAGAATATGGTGGAGCAGGAATGGACTTTTTCACTACAGTACTTATTCGTGAGGAACTTTCAAGAGGAGATTGCGGTTTTGCCAGCGCGCTGGGAGCAAATGGACTTGGTTTTAAACCAATTCTTATGGCAGGATCTGATAAGCAGAAACAGCATTATGCAGATGTTATTGTTAATGGAGGATTTCTTGCATTTGGAATAACGGAGCCGAATGCAGGATCAGATGTATCCTCAGATAAAACGAAGGCTGTTAAGGATGGTGACAGCTATGTGCTTAACGGAAGAAAATGTTTTATCACTAATGCAGGAATGGCAGATATATACACAATTCTTGCAAGAACGGATCCTGATGGCGGATCAAAAGGATTTTCATGTTTTATGGTAGATAAGGGTACGCCAGGACTTTCTACAGGCAGACTTGAAAATAAAATGGGAATGATATCTTCTCATACTGGAGATGTAATACTTGATGATGTGAGGGTACCGGCTGAAAACCTTATCGGCAATGAAGGTGATGGATTTAAGGTAGTTATGATGACACTGGACAAAGGACGTGTAAATGTCGCTGCCAGCGCCCTTGGTGTGGCAAGGTTTGCAATGGAAGAGTCCTTTAAATATTCACAGATGAGAGTAACGTTTGGGAAGCCAATATGCAAGCATGAAATGATTCAGGAAAAAATTGCGAATATGGGTATGTTGTATGAGGCTGCCAGACAGTTGACATGGAGAGCTGCGGCTGCGCTTGATGCAAATGCAGCAGAGTCTGGTAAACTTTGCTCCATGGCCAAATGTTTTGCAACAGATTCTGCAGTAAAAATTGTGGATGATGCACTGCAGATCATGGGTGGTTATGGATATATGAAGGATTATCCAATTGAAAAACTGTATAGAGATATTCGGATTTTTAAGATTTTTGAAGGTACTAATGAAATTCAGCGGACAATAATTTCAAAGGCAATGATCAAGGAGCATAAAATCTGACTAACAGAGCGTGTGATAGAAATTCTGTAAATAAATTCTAATAATCAGTCTTCTATGGTAAAATCAAATAACCATAGGAGGCTGATTTTTTATGGCTGGAAAGAAAAAAGAAGTGTACAAGGTCAAACC
>Ga0160425_1000297_pt1 | contig 78190 bp, 68 predicted proteins | sample BioMet8_FD_108193 | JGI IMG/M metagenome (GOLD analysis project Ga0160425, IMG submission 108193) | Microbial communities from bioreactor (seeded with sewage sludge) at Lawrence Berkeley National Lab, California, USA - Biofuel... | ecosystem: Engineered > Bioreactor > Anaerobic > Unclassified ...
CTTCAGAGCCAGCCGGTGGATGTAGTGCGATTGGCGGACTATTCAGAGCCTCTTTAGAGGCAAGCAGGTAACAGCGGCTTATAGCCGCAGAGCAAACCACCGGCTAAGCCGGTGGTCGTGATTTACTCGGTTTTTCCTTTTTCTGCCATGTCTTTTGCGGCTGCCTTAGCAGAGGGGCTTATCTTGCTGTCGCCCGTAAATTTATTGATCACATCCGGTACAAGTTCAAGGACCTTTGTGATCGGATCCTGGCTTTTCACGCTGACAAGTTTGGTCACTCCGTTCTGAATGATCAGCACGGCGGCCGGGCTGATCTTGGTGTTCATTCCGCCGCCTCCGTTGTCCTTTGCATTGCCGGCAAAGGATCCGGCTGCCATTCCGCAGGAAACATCCACGAGCGGCAGTATGATGGCATTGTCCACCTTGACAGGTTCGCCCACGACTGTTTTCGTAGAGACAAAAGTACTCATTCCCTTAAAGATCGCTTCCACCGTATTGGAAAAATTGTTCTCAGCCATTTTTTACCTCCTGAATTTTTTGAGAATTCTGCGGAAATCCCTGTTCAGCCATATCTGCAGGCCGTTCACCAGAAGCACGATCAGAAAAATTCTTCCTTTAAATGAAACATCCGCGGAAAATGTTTTGTTTTCAAAAACAGGAACGACTTTCAGTTTATCATGATAGAAAGGCAACAGCAAGGCTGCGTAGGATAAAACCTGTCCGGTCGTGTAGGGATCGTCAAAACCGAATTTTACGGTTCCCTGCAGTTTTTTCGGTAAAATGCATTTGAGGATCCGTTTGACTCTTTTTTTCAGAAAACGGAAAAGCTTTTTATTCCGCTCATCCTTCAGAAAACCGGTCACTGCCTTTCTCTTGTCATTCAGGCTGTTCCATTTATCTTTTATGTTTCCGAAGATTTTACGGATCCGTTCTGTGATCTTTACTTTCTGCTTTTCCGGTTCTTTCTGCTTTTCCGGCTTTTTCCCTTTTCTTCTGATCTTTCTGCCTTTCGGTTCTGTTCCGGATTCTGCCGCGGATTCCGGTTTTTGGATAACTGTTCCGCTGTAAAATTTATTTTCGGAGGGACCTTCCTCTTCTTCCCGTACAGGTTCCGGATTTTCGGCCTTTTCTTCCGTATCTGATTCAGGCTCAGGCTCTTCTTCCGTATCCGTTTCTCTGTTTTCCCCGTTCAGTTTCCAGACACGGAACCATAATACGCGGGCTTCCGCAGACGGTTCCTTTTCGCCGGGTTTCAGCAGAAAGCGGAACCGCACAAAATGGAAAAGCCACCATGCCCGGATATCCGCCTGCGGCTGCCCCTGAAAGGCGGCCGATCCCTTGTAACAGACCGGGAAAAACAGGATAAGCAATATGAGGATCAGGATAATGCCGATGATCCACAGGCATATGATGCCGATCGTTTTAAGAATGCTCAGAATTACCGAAAGTATCAATGTCAAAATCTCCGTTTTTAAGATACATGTCGTTTACGATGTTGCGGGCCACTTCCATGGCTTCCCTTTTTCCTGTTGCAATCCCCATGATCAGCGGATCCCTGTCTTTGTAATATCCGCTTAAAAGAACGGCATTATGGTAGATATCCAGTATGCCGTCGGAATCCATGGCACGCGTGATCACATAGGTGCCGAGCTGCGGTTTTCCTTTCCGCAGCGCCCTGATTATGGCTGACTTGTTTTCCGATGCCGTTTTCCCGATATAAAGATGCCGGTACCAGCGCATGTTTCCTGCTCCGTCCCCTTACTTGTAATTTTCAAGAATGATCCTTCTTAACAGATTCAGCGCACTGTTTACAGCCTGTTCCCTGATCTGCGTCCTGTCGCCTTCAAAATGATATTCTTCCACTGTGACCTTGTCCTTCAGATAGCATCCGATAAAGACAAGCCCGACGGGCTTTTTGTCCGTACCGCCGTCCGGTCCGGCAATTCCCGTCACGGAAACTGATGCATCCGTATCCGCCGCAAACACCGCGCCGGTTGCCATTTCCTTTGCCGTCTGCTTGCTTACCGCGCCGTATTTTTTCAGCGTGCTCTTGCTGACATCAAGTGTTTTTCTTTTTGCCTTGTTGGAATACGTGACAAAGCCTTCCTTGAAGACTTCCGAAACACCGGGTACATTGACCAGTCTGCCGGCAAGCAGGCCGCCCGTGCAGGATTCCGCCGTGGAAACCGTCAGTTCATATTTTCCGAGAAGCCTTACGACCGCCATTTCAATGCTCTCGTTCTCCTTGGTGGAGTAAATGGAATTTCCGAAACGGTGCTTGATCTCCTTGGATACCGGCTTGATCAGTGCAAGGGCATCCTCTTCCGTATCCGCAGCGGCCGAAAGAATGATGTGCGTTTCCGCATCGTGCTGCTCCAGCTTAATTGCCGGAGACTTGCTGTCCAGAAGATCGTTGATCGTTTCCTTGACGGATTCCACAGGAACACCATAGATTTTAATTGTCTTATAGCGTGTTACCATTTCATTTTCTTCAGCCATTACAGGCTCCTTTCGTGCAGAACGCTTTTATTTTTCACAAGATAGTCCAAAAGGGAGACTATCGTAAGACATACCATGATCCATATGCAGACATCCGTCAGAACCTTTAGCTGCTCAAGATTCAAGATCAAAAGGCAGGTTGTGATCATCTGTGAAACGGTCTTGCATTTCCCCCACCATCCCGCTGCGATCACATTGCCTTTTTCCGCGGCAATCAGCCTGAACCCGCTGATGATGAATTCGCGGCTTATGATGATGATGACGATCCATGCCGGAAGTTCCTTCAGTTCCACAAAGCATACCAGCGCGGCACAGACCAGGAGCTTGTCCGCCAGAGGATCCATGAACTTGCCGAAGGTCGTGATCAGATGATATTTCCTGGCGATCATTCCGTCCAGCATATCCGTCAGGGCGGCAATGATGAAAACGGCAAGAGCAACAACCCTCAGCCTGAAATCACAGCCTCCGCGGATCATCAGGGCTGTCACGAAAACAGGGATCAGAATGACACGAAGCACCGTCAGTTTATTCGGCAGATTCCATTTCATACGATTTCGCCCGTAAGGTCATATTCGGAAGATCCGGTGATCTTAACCTTTACGATGCTGCCGGAAAGCAGCGTCCCCTCTGCCGGGAAGAATACGTTCCCGTCCACTTCCGGAGCGTCGCGGTAGGTTCTTCCCGTATAGACGTTCTCACGCGGAAGCTTTCCTTCCACCATGACTTCCAGGACTTTTCCCTTCAGTTTTTTCATTTTGGCTGCGGATATTTTCTGCTGGATGGCCATGATATCCGCTCTTCTCAGCTTTTTGATCTTCTGCGGGACCTGATCCGGAAAAAGCGCGGCCGGCGTCCCTTCTTCCCTGGAATACGGGAATACGCCGAGATGATCAAATTTCATGCGGCGCACAAAGCTTTTCAGTATCCGGTGATCTTTTTCCGTTTCCCCCGGGAAACCTGAAATCAATGTAGTTCTGATCGCCATTTCCGGAATGACTTCCCGGATTCTGCCGATGATCTCTTCCAGTTCCTTTTCCGTAGTCCTGCGTCCCATTCTTTTCAGGATGGCATCGCTTGCATGCTGTACGGGAATATCCAGATAACGGCAGACTTTCTTTTCTTTCCGTATGGTTTGAATCAGTTCCTCCGTGATCTCTTCCGGATAGCAGTAAAGAATGCGGATCCATTCCAGATCTTTGATCCTGCACAGTTTCTTAAGAAGAGCCGGGAGCGATTTCTTTCCGTAAAGATCCGTTCCGTACACGGTGGTTTCCTGTGCGACAAGGATCAGCTCCTTTACGCCGGAAGAAACCATGGCCGAAGCCTGCCTCACAAGATCCTCCATGGGATAGCTTCTGTATTTTCCTCTCAGGGAGGGTATGATGCAGTAGGTGCAGTGCTTGTCGCAGCCTTCCGCGATCTTCAGATATCCGAAATAGCCGGCAGACGAGAAAGTCCTTTTTCTGCTCATCCGGGGAAGACGGTCCGTACTGCACGCCGCTGTGCGCTCGCCTTTTTCCACCTTTTTCAGGACTTTTCCGATGGCGTCATAATCCGATGTCCCTACGACGGCATCGACCTCCGGAATTTCGTTTAAGATTTCATCCCTGTAACGCTGTGCAAGACAGCCTGCCACAATAAGCGCCCTGATCTGTTTCTTTTTCTTCCGTTCCGCCATATCAAGGACGGTACGGATGCTTTCCTTCTTTGCGTCCAGAATGAAGCAGCAGGTATTGACGATAACGGTATCCGCTTCCTCAACCTGACCCGTAAAAGAAACATCCCCCCGGTGCAGAAAACCCAGCATCATTTCGGAATCCACCAGGTTTTTATCGCATCCGAGGGAAATCATGCAAATTTTCATTTGAGTCCGTTGTCTTTCTGATCTTCTTTTTCGTCGCTTACGATTTTTACCTTGCCTCTGTAAAGTTCCTCAATGGCGACGGAAAGAGGCTTCTTTCCATAGGAAGGAACCGTGGCTTCTTCGCCGGAAATGAGCTGTCTTGCCCTCCTTGCCGTTGCAATGACAATGGAGTATCTGCTCTGTACCACCGGCTGTTCTCCCGGCTCAACATCCTTATTGACCGCATTGATCAGATCCGTATAATTCGGGTGTAACATGTTATTCCTCCTTAAGATAGTGTTCTATCAGATCTTCCTGTATTTTTTTGACGAATTCCATATTCATCTTGGTTCTTCTGTGCTGGGAGTCGATCAGATAATGCAGCTGGCTTACCGCGCTGTCGAGATCATCGTTGATGATCAGGTAATCATAGCCGTCCATCCAGCGGCTTTCCTCCGCCGCTCTGTGCAGTCTTGCCTCGATCTGTTCTTCCGTCTCCGTTCCGCGTTTCAGCAGGCGCTTTTTGATGGTATCCACATCGGGCGGCGTTACGAACACCAGCACCGTATCCGGGAATTTCTGTTTTACCTTGAGTGCTCCCTGTATTTCAATCTCCAGTATGACATCCCTTCCCATTCCGATCCGGGAAAGCACATAATCTTTGGGTGTTCCGTAATAGTTGCCGCAGTATGCGGCATATTCGATCAGTTTGTCTTCGCGGATTTTTTCTTCAAATTCTTCTCTTGTCACGAAGAAATAATCCTTCCCGTTCTTTTCCCCTTCCCGGGGAGGCCTTGTCGTTGCCGATATGGACAGGCTGTAATTCTTATAACGCTTCAGCAGTTCCTTCATCAGAGTTCCCTTGCCGGAACCGGAGAAACCGGAAACGACCACCAGAAGACCTTTTTCCATTTCCCTGCTCCTATTCCAGGTTCTGAACCTGTTCCCTGATTTTTTCAATTTCCGTTTTCAGCGCGATTGCCTTGTCCGATATTTCAATGTCCGTGGATTTGGAAAGCGTCGTATTGGCCTCGCGGTTCATTTCCTGCGCGATAAAATCCAGTTTCCGGCCGGCCGCCTCTTTCCCGTTCAGTTCCTTTCTGGCGGCATCGATATGGCTGTGCAGCCTTACGGTTTCCTCGTCGACGCAGATCTTGTCCGCGTATATGGTCACTTCCGCGGCAATCCTGCTTTCATCAACGGATGTGTCCGCAAGAAGATCCTTTACCTTGTTTTCCAGTCTGGTCCGGTATTCGGTCAGAATGTCGGGCGCCCGCTTTTCGATATCGCCCAGAAGCACTTCCATGTCGTCCAGCTTCAGCAGCAGATCCTTTTTCAGGTTCTCGCCTTCCGCCTCTCTGGTCTTTACGAACTGTGCAAGAGCTTCGTTGATTCCCTCCGACAATATGGACCACATCTTCTCTTCGTCTTCCGGCGCCTCTTCCATGGCGAAAACCTCCGAGAAACGGGCAAGCGTGGAAACCTTGATGTCATCCGTAAGGGAAAAATCCTTCTGCATCTGTCTGCAGTAATTCAGGTACTGTTCTGCCAGGGAACGGTTGTATTTCAGAGTTACCTGATCTTCCGCAAAATTTTCCCATGTGATATAGAGATCTATTTTTCCGCGTTCGATCTCTTCTTTCAGCAGGGTTCTTATGGAAGCTTCGAACTGGTTAAAAAGTTTCGGCATTTTGATACTCAGATCAAAATACCTGTGATTCACGGATTTCAGTTCCACCGTAAGCCGGTAGGAATCCGTAACGGTTTCAGAATGACCGAAACCGGTCATGCTTCTTGTCATATTAAGCCTTGAGCCTCTCTTTCCAAGCCTTCTGCGCGTAAATCTTATTATAATTCATCCACAATATCAAGTCAATTACGGTTGATGCGGGAACGGCAAACCATTTTGCCTCTGTTTCCGTCTTTACGGACAACGCGGCCATGAAAAATAACTTTTAAAGGAGCCTTAAAATGCTGACAAAAATATACGGAGCGGGGATACTCGGGACGGAAGGTTTCCTCGTCCGGTGCGAGTCCGATGTCGAAAACGGTTTCCCGCAGATCATCTGCATAGGATATCTTTCCGGTGCCGTAAAAGAGGCACAGGACAGAGTCTATACCGCCATCCGGAACACGGGAATTTACCTGGAGCCGAAGCATGTGACGGTCAATCTTTCACCGGCGGATATCCGGAAGGACGGCTGCGGGTACGACCTGCCGATTGCCGTTTCCCTTCTTCATTCCTACGGGCATATTCCGGATACCTTTCTTGAAGATTCCCTCTTTGCCGGCGAGCTTTCCCTGTCCGGTGACATCCTGCCGGTCAGAGGCATTATTTCCATGGTAGCGGCGGCAAAGGAAGCAGGCCTGAAACGGTGTTTCCTCCCGGTTAAGAACCTGCGGGAAGGCAGCGTCATAAACGGCATCTTCTGTTACGGAGCTTCTTCATTAAAAGAACTGACGGGCCTCCTGAACGGGGAGATCCCTCTGCCAGAACCATCCTATTACAGCGAAAGCCCGGAGGATCTGGAATATGAAACTGATTTTTCCGATATATGCGGACAGAATCTTTTAAAACGCGCGACCATGCTTGCTGTCGGCGGCAGACACAATATCCTTTATATCGGTCCTGCAGGGACCGGAAAAAGCATGATCGCGAGCCGGATCCCCACCATCATGCCTGACATGACCATGGAGGAGAGGCTGGAGATTACAAAGATCTACAGTGTTTCCGGTCTCCTTTCCACAGAAGAGCCGCTGGTACGCAGAAGACCGTTCAGGAGTCCGCATCACACGATCTCCGCCCAGGCGCTTGCCGGCGGCGGCACAAGGCCTAAGCCGGGGGAAATTTCCCTGGCAAACAACGGCGTCCTGTTCCTGGACGAGCTCCCGGAATTCAGGAGGGAATCCCTGGAAGTCCTTCGGCAGCCCCTTGAAGAAAAAAAAGTACTGATCTCAAGAGTGTACGGAAATTTTGTCTTCCCCGCAAATTTTGCGCTGGTCTGTGCCATGAATCCCTGCAAATGCGGGTTCTGGCCGGACAGGAACCGGTGCAGCTGCAATGAACTGCAGGTAAAGTCCTATATCGGAAGGATCAGCAAACCGCTCCTGGACAGGATCGATATCTGTGCGGAAACCTGCCTTCCCCGGTATGACGAACTGAGTTCCGGCGGGCATGGGGAAAAAAGCCGGGATATAAGGAGATCGGTTGAAAGGGTCCGTAAGATTCAGGAGAAACGCCTGAAGCCTTACGGAATCCGTTTCAACAGTGAAATGGATCCTCGGCAGATCTGCAAGTTCTGCACGCTTTCTCCTGAAGACGATGTATTCCTGAAAAAGATATATGAATCGCGCTCTCTTTCCGCGCGTGCCCTGAACAAAATCATGAAAGTGGCCAGAACCGCGGCGGATTTCGAAGAAAATGAGAACATCAGCCATGAAAATCTCTGTGAAGCGATCGGCTACCGTTCCCTTGAAGACAAATACTGGGGAAATGCTGGCACTTCATCTGTGAAAGGAGGAAAAATCCTTGCCGGGTCAACTGTATACGGATCGTGAAATGGTCTTCTTCCTTTCAAAAATTCCGTGCATAGGATCGGCTGCCGTACGGAAATTAAAAGAAACCATTCTCCCGCTTTCGGATGTTCTGAAACTGGACCGGCTTTTCCTTCTTGCCGCCGGCCTTTCCGAATTGCAGTCGGATGCCCTGAAAAAATGTTCCGGCATGATGGAAAGCGTCCCGGCGGAAATGGAGAACGCGGAAAAATCCGGAATCCGCTTTCTCATGGCAGGAGAACCGGGGTGGCTGGAAAGACTGAACCATATTCCGTATCCGCCGGCTTATATTTTCTTTAAGGGTGATCTTCCGCCGGATGATGTCCCGTCGGTTTCGATCGTCGGCAGCCGGAATGCCACGAACTACGGCATCCGCATGGCGGAATACGCCGCCGGTGAACTTGCCCGGAAAGGAATTTGCATAGTCAGCGGCATGGCGGCAGGGATCGATTCCGCAGCGCACAGAGGCGCTCTTTCAGCGGACGGAAAAAGTTTCGCTGTTCTGGGGAACGGCGTCAATATCTGCTATCCGAAGGAAAACTATGATATTTTTGAAAAAATGGGCGAAGGCGGATGCGGCGGGATCATCAGCGAATTTCCACCCGGCACTCCTGCCCTTCCGTCGCATTTTCCCATGAGAAACCGGATCATAGCCGCTCTGTCGGATATTCTGATCGTTGCGGAAGCGCGTGGCGTGAAGTCCGGTTCCCAGATCACCGTGAACTTTGCGCTGGAACAGGGAAAGGAAGTCTTTGCCGTTCCGGGAAGGATAACGGATCCCTTAAGCCGTGGCTGCAACGACCTGATCAAAAGCGGCGCCTCCATACTGACTTCTCCCGACGACGTGCTGGAGTCTTTCGGCATTCTCCGGGAAGGCAGGCTTACAATAGAAAAGAAAAGCCCGGCAGGTCTTAATGCCGAGCAGAAAAAAGTCTTTGATATTCTTGATGCGGAACCCATGTTTCTGGAGGATATCATCCTAAAAACGGAAATGGACACCGGCAAAGTCATGAGCATCCTTCTCACTCTGGAACTGGACGGCCTGATCGTACAGACTTCCGGCAATTATTATTCAGCCTCCCTGAAATGATGCTTCAGGGAGGCTGCTTTTTTTTATTCTTCGTATCCGTTCGGGTTGTTCTTCTGCCATCTCCAGGAATCCCGGCACATGGTGATCAGATCACGCGTCGTTTTCCATCCGAGTTCCTTTTCCGCCTTGGACGGATCCGCATAGCATTGCGGTACGTCTCCGGCTCTTCTGCCCTTGAAGACATAATTGATCTTCAGGTCATTGGCTTTTTCAAAGGCATTGATGACATCCAGTACGGAATATCCGATCCCGGTGCCCAGATTGTAGATATGTACGCCGCCGTTTTCAGTTTCCATCTTCTGGAGAGCCTTCACATGGCCGTTGGCAAGATCCATGACATGGATGTAGTCGCGGATGCAGGTACCGTCGGGCGTGTCATAATCATTTCCGAAAACATTCAGGCATACCAGTTTGCCGATCGCGACCTGCGTAATGTACGGCAGCAGATTGTTCGGTATTCCTTTCGGATTTTCTCCCATACTTCCGGATTCATGGGCGCCGATCGGGTTGAAATACCTTAAGAGCATGACGTTCCATGAAGGATCCGCCGTATGGAGATCGGTAAGGATCTGCTCCAGCATGGCTTTTGTCCTGCCGTAGGGATTTGTGATCTCTCCCATGGGGCATTCCTCCGTGATCGGGACAAAGGCCGGGTTGCCGTAAACGGTCGCACTGGAGGAAAACACAATATTCTTTACGGAATGTTTCCGCATGCAGTCGCAGAGTACCAGGGTACCGGTGAGATTGTTGTGATAATACTCCAGCGGTTTGTAAACGGATTCGCCGACTGCCTTCAGGCCTGCAAAATGAATGACCGCATCGATCTTTTCCCGGTCAAAGACCTGGTTCAGCTTGTTCTCGTCCAGGATATTAACCTCGTAAAACGTGACGTTCTTACCGGTTATTTCCGAAACACGCTTCAGGGACTCCCTGCTGGAATTTACCAGATCATCCACAACGACAACTTCGTAACCCGCCTGAAGCAGTTCAACACATGTATGACTGCCGATGAAGCCGGCACCTCCCGTGACCAGTATTGCCATAAGTTACCTCCCTTTCGTTTGCAGTTTAAAAGCAGGTAAATGAATTTCAGGAACCGTTTGCGTTTCTGATCTCGGTTTCCGTCTTTCCGTTTTCCAGATTAACGAAACGGACAAAAAGCGAAATCCTATTGTCCCTGTTCAGGCTGTTCCATACGGATTCCGTCAGAGACGAAATATTTCCGGGCATCTCTACGCTTTCCGGGTCTCCTTCAAAGGAAGGAAGCGGATTTCCGTCATGAAGATAGGTATGGATGATGCTGCCAAACCCCGCATCGGTTTCCGGATAATCCCAGAAAAGCCTTAAAGTTCTGTCGGTGCCTTCCGGATCCCTTTTCAGGATGCTCATCTTGTACCGGAGTGTCCTGTTTTCATATATGGCAAGACCGGTTATCCGGGGCGTATAATGCGGCGGGTCCGGTTCATAGGTTCTTCCGTCAAGACACTTTTCAAAAGGAAGACCGTTGCTTAATCCCGAAAAAACGGTATCCGTCTGGTCTCCGTTGGAAACGACAGTCATGTCTTTCATTACTTTCACGGGGTCATAGATGATCAGCGAAGGGTCTGAAAGTTTCTCCGGGTCAAATGCCTGGGTGCGGATTCCCTCTCCGTTTTTCACAAAAATACGGTTTCTGGAATTCACACTTCTTCCCATGATAAAATACACAAGGACGGCACTTCTGCCGTCTTCGCTTTTTCCGATCGCCAGTCCTCTTCCGGGATATGGATTCTTTTTCAGATAATCAGAAATCTGCACAGTTTCCGCATCTCCTTTCCGGGAAAAAATTCAGTATCAGTTTATCACAAAACCCATGCTATTTTCCATAGAATTATGAAGTTTTATGTAAATAGTACATGCGGGTGCTCCGGGGAGGCAGCGGATTTGGTAAATCTTTTCTGTGGATATTGCATGGGCATTCGTATACAATGGTTTGGAAAAGAAAAGGAGGTTACTCATTCTATGAGGCATATGATGAACCCGCTGGATTTCACGGTTCAGGAAACAGACAATCTTCTTGCGCTTGCCCGGGACATTGAATCAAGACCCGGTGCCTATGCGCATGTGTGCGACGGAAAGAAGCTCGCCACCCTGTTCTATGAACCCAGCACACGCACAAGACTTTCTTTTGAGGCTGCCATGCTGAACTTAGGCGGTACCGTCCTGGGATTCCAGTCTGCGGCAAGTTCTTCCGCTACCAAGGGAGAAAGCGTGGCCGATACCATCCGTGTCATCTCCTGTTATGCGGACATAGCGGCAATCCGCCATCCGAAGGAAGGCGCACCGCTCGTAGCCAGTAAATTTTCAGGCATTCCTGTTATCAATGCGGGGGACGGCGGACACCAGCACCCCACGCAGACACTGACCGATCTGATGACCATACGTTCTCTGACCGGCCGTCTCGGGAAAATGACGGTTGGTATATGCGGCGACCTGAAATTCGGGCGCACCGTCCACTCCCTGATCAATGCGCTGGTCCGGTATCCGGACATCCGTTTTGTCCTCATTTCCCCGCCGGAGCTTTCCATTCCGGAATATGTCCGCCAGGATGTCCTGAAGGCGAACAACATCGAATTCCGTGAAGTCGGCAATCTTGACGAAGCACTCCCGGAACTTGACATCCTTTACATGACAAGAGTCCAAAAGGAAAGGTTCTTCAACGAAGAAGATTACATCCGTCTGAAAGACTGCTACATCCTGGACAACGAAAAAATGAAACTCGCCAAAAAGGATATGTGGATCCTTCATCCGCTTCCCAGGGTAAACGAGATTTCCGTCGAAGTGGATTCCGATCCCCGCGCCGCCTATTTCAAGCAGGTCCGTTACGGCATGTATGTCCGCATGGCCCTGATCATGACACTTCTGGAGGTGAAAAAGCCATGCTGAATATCAGCGGATTGAGCGAAGGAATTGTTCTGGACCATATCAAAGCCGGAAAAAGCCTGGATATTTATTATCATCTGGGACTCGACAAGCTGGACTGCCAGATCGCCATCATCAAAAATGCACGCAGCAAAAAAATGGGCCGTAAGGACATCATCAAAATAGAGGGCAACATCATCGACAGCATTGACCTTGATGTCCTCGGATATATCGATCATAACATCACGGTCGATATCATAAAGGATGACAGGGTCGTGGAAAAACGGAAAGTGGCGCTGCCGAAAAAAATCACGAATGTCATACGGTGCAAGAATCCGCGCTGCATCACGTCGATCGAGCAGGGGCTCCCGCATATCTTCTATCTGGCGGATGAAAAAACGGAGACCTATCGCTGTCAGTACTGCGATGAAAAATACGACGGAAACTGAAGATGAGAAAATTCTCTGAAATCATGAAAAAAGAAGCTCTGCAGAGAGCTTCTTTTTTTAATGGAGCCGGACTGTAAGCCGGGTTATGTATGAAACGGTCATCTGTCTAGACCTGCCGTTACCGGCAGGTTCAAGCAACCTACCCGTACGGATATAAGCGGGCCGCTTACCGTACTGTTCGGTCTTGCTTCGGATGTGGTTTGCCGTGCATCACGCCTTACGGCATGACCGGTGGTCTCTTGCACCGCCATTGCACCCTTACCCGTGCGTCCGAAGACGCGGGGCGGTATCTTTCTGTTGCACTTTCCCTGGGATTGCTCCCGCCGGACGTTATCCGGCATCCTGCCCTGTGAAGCCCGGACTTTCCTCACCTGCAGCCTTTCGGCATTTGCAGCTGCGACCGTCTGTCCGACTCCGGATTACCAATTTACCATAAACTTCCGTTTAGTTCAAGCAAAGGTTATGCCTTCATCATGTCAAAAATGGAAAGCTGATTGCTGTCCGGCATTTTTCCGAGGATCCCGAGCCTGTCGAAAAGTTCCACCGTCGTAGGCCCTGTTTTTGTCCGGTTCATGAAATCGTCCTTGGAAATGAAATCGCCTTTGGCGGCCGCTTCCGCGATCTGGACCGCAGCCGTTTCGCCGAGGCCGTCTATGCTTGTCAGACTCGGCATGATCTTTCCGTCGATCAGGGAAAATTTCGTGGCCTGTGCCCTGTAGATATCGATCGGAAGAAATTCGAATCCGCGCGCATACATTTCCTGCACGACCCTGCCGTCCCGGAGCATGTCCTCTTCCTTGGGACTCAGCGGATTTTCCCTGTTGTTGCTGAAGTTGCGCTTCATCAGATCCGAAAGGAAGCTCTCCAGCTGCTGTTTCCCGTGGCACATGATCTCATAGGAGAATCCGGTGGCACGGATGGAAAAATAGGAGGCATAATAGGCGAGCGGATAGAAAATCTTGCAGTATCCTATTCTCCAGGCCATCATGACATAGGCTGCCGCATGTGCTTTCGGGAACATGTACTTGATCTTCTTGCATGACCAGATATACCAGGCGGGGACGCCCTTGTCTATCATGTCCTTTTCCCATTCCGGTGTCAGGCCTCTCCCCTTCCGGACGCTCTCCATGATCTTGAATGCTTCCTGCGGATCCAGCCCTGTCTGGATAAGATGCGTCATGATGTCGTCACGGGTGCAGATCGCGGTCTGTATGGTAGCCTTTTTCTCTTCGATCAGAGTCTGCGCGTTTCCGTTCCATACATCCGTCCCGTGCGCCAGTCCCGCAATCCTCACGAGATCCGAAAAGCCCTTCGGTTTTGCCTCAAGAAGCATGTTCATGGCAAAGTCCGTACCGAACTCCGGGATCCCGAGCGCGCCGAGCTTGCATCCCATGATGTCTTCCGGTCTTACTTTCAGAGCGGAGGTATCCTCGAACAGGCTCATGACCTCTTTGGAATCCAGCGGGATATCCTTTACGGGATCTATTCCGGTAAGGTCCTGCAGCATGCGGATCATGGTCGGGTCCTGATGTCCCAGGATATCCAGTTTCAGAAGATTGTGGGATATCGCATGGTATTCAAAATGAGTCGTTATGATCTTGGTGGTCATATCATTTGCCGGATGCTGAATAGGGGTAAACGAATAAATGGATTCACCCTTCGGAAGGACAATGATCCCGCCGGGATGCTGTCCGGTAGTCCTCCGTATGCCGACGCAGCCTTTAACGAGACGGTTGATCTCGCACTTTCTTTTTCTCTCGCCGTGGTTTTCAAAATAATGCTTTACATAGCCGAAGGCGGTCTTGTCGGCAAGCGTTCCCACCGTTCCGGCGCGGAAGGTCTGCCCTTTCCCGAAGATCACTTCCGTATAGGCATGCGCGGAAGCCTGGTTTTCTCCCGAGAAATTCAGGTCGATATCCGGCTCCTTGTCTCCCTTGAACCCAAGGAATGTCTCAAACGGGATATCAAAACCGTCTTTTTTCAGTTTTTCGCCGCAGACAGGGCATATCTTGTCCGGCATGTCGCAGCCGGCCGTTCCGGCATATTTTTTCGGCATCTCGGATTCGAAGTCGGAATATCGGCACTTGGGACAGTAATAATGCGGCGGCAGGGGATTTACTTCCGTGATCCCTGCCGTATAGGCTACAAAGGAAGAACCGACCGATCCCCTGGAACCGACAAGATACCCTTCCTCATTGGAATGCTTCACCAGTTCCTGTGCTATGATATACATGACTGCAAAACCGTTTTTGATGATGGAACTCAATTCCTTTTCCAGTCTGTCCTCCACGATCTTCGGCAGTTTGTCCCCGTACTGCTCGTGTGCCTTCCGGTAACAGGATTCCTTGAGCTTCTTGTCCGAATCCGGTATGACAGGCGGACATTTGTCGGGTCTCACCGGAGAGATACGGTCTATGCTGTCGGCTATCTTCCTGGTATTCGTTATGACGACTTCCTCACATTTTTCCGGTCCCAGATAGGAAAACTCCTGAAGCATTTCATCGGTCGTTCTCAGGTAAAGCGGCGGCTGGCTGTCGGCATTGTCATATTTATTTTCATAGAAGATCATCCTGCGGTAAATCTCATCCTGCGGATTTAAAAAATGCACATCGCATGTCGCAACCACGGGCTTCCGGTACCTTTCCCCAAGCTGCACGATCTTTTTGTTGATCTCTCTGATATCGTCGTCACTTTTTACCGGATAATGTTCGTCGTCGATCATGAAGTGATTGTTACCGACCGGCTGGATTTCCAGATAATCATAGAAATTAGCAAGGCGGTCCATTTCTTCCGGGCTTTCCCCGCGGAGCAGAGCCTGAAAGATTTCTCCTGCCTCGCATGCACTGCCGACGATCAGCCCTTCCCTGTATTTCTGCAGAACGCTCTTCGGTATCCTCGGCTTCTTGAAGAAATAGTCGATATGCGAATAGGAAATCAGGCGGTACAGGTTTATCCGTCCCGTTTCATTTTTAATCAGGATGATGACATGATAGGTGTTGCTCTTTTTCACCATGTCCGCATTGGTCTCGTTCAGGATTGCGACTTCCTTTAAAGTATGCAGTCCGCGTTCCTTCAGCATGCCGATAAATTTCACGAAAATACCGGCCGTGCATTCCGCATCGTCCACAGCGCGATGGTGATTTTGCAGCGATACGTTCAGCGCTTTGGCAACCGTGTCCAGCTTGTATCTTGTCAGATTCGGCAGGAGAAGATGAGCCAGGGACACCGTATCCAGGACAGCAGGATTCCACGGAAGGTTCAGGCGCTTTGCACTCTCGCGTATAAAACCGGTATCAAAGGAAGCGTTATGTGCCACTACGGCACATCCTTCGCAGAACGAAATAAAGGACGGAAGCACCTGATCGATCTTAGGTGCGTCCTTCACGTCTGCATCGCTTATCCCTGTCAGCTGTTCAATCCGGAACGGTATGGGCATGTCCGGATTCACGAATGTGGAAAATCTCTTCGTGACTTCGCCGTTTTCCACCTTGACGGCTCCGATTTCGATGATCGAACAGTTCACCGGGGAAAATCCCGTTGTCTCGAGATCGAAAACCACAAAGGAAGAATCCAGGGTGTATTCCCTCGGATTCGTGACCAGTTCTTTCAGATCATCCACAAGATAGCCTTCCACGCCGTAAATGATCTTCGGAAAGCTTTCCGGATGTTCCCCGACCAGTTTCCACGCTTCCGGAAACGCCTGTACGTTTCCATGATCCGTAATGGCAATGGCATCCATGCCCCAGTTTTTTGCCTGGTTGATGATATCCGTCGCGCTGGACACTGCATCCAGATCGCTCATCTTGGTGTGGCAGTGCAGTTCCACGCGCTTTACCTTGGCGTTGTCCGTTCTTGCATTCTCGCAGAACGGCTCGCACTTTTTTATGCTCCGCACGGGGCTGATGATCAGCTCTCCGTCATGATTGTCCGTGGTCGTGTTCCCGCGCAGTTTGATGAATCTTTTTTCCTCAAGCGCACTCTTCACCTGTTCCAGTTCCTCGTTGTTCACGAACATTTTTGCGGAAATGGAATCCGTGAAATCAGTGACGGAAAAAAGAAACATGGTGCATTCGTGCTTTTCCAGATAACGGCTGCTCAGATCAAAGATCTGCCCGCGTATGTTAACTTCTCCGGCAACGGTCAGGAGGTCTTTGATATCGGTGAATTTATCTTCAAAATCTCGTCCGTAAAGGACATCCGGATTATCCGAATGCCAGGAATGATACGATTTCTTTTTCTTTCCGGAAGATGCGGGAACAGTCTTTTCTGATGGGTTCTCCGCTTTTTCTTTTTTTTCACCGGGAATCAGGAACGCTTCCTTCTTTTCCGCCGGCGCGGGAATGTCCTTGTACAGCACGGTTTCCTGTTCCCCGCTTTTGGCTGCCGGAAGAACATACTCCACATAGTCAGGCTTCACCGTAACCTTAAGGCCGAAGCGCTCCGAAAAAACCGTATCCTGAAGATAGGAAATCAGATCGTCAATCACGTTTAAGTTAAACGCCATCTTTTCAACGCTGATTTCCATGGTATCATCCGGAGGAAACGTGATCTTTGCGCGGTTCATGATCCTGAATTCGATCAGGTCTTTATGCTTTAATTCATACAGAATGCTGTCACGATAGGCCTCGTATAGTTTTTCTGCCGTGAATGCCGCGGACATTACGAAATGCTCCCGGATATTTATGCTTACTTTCTTTAATGGAAAAACCTGCTTCTTCAGTTCTTTTTCAAGAGAGTCTATCGTCATCCGGCTGACGATCCCTCTGCAGCATATGAAAATGACGATCTCGCTCATGTCCTCAGGTACGGCAATTCTTTCCACTTCCGCCGCTTTCATGAGTGAAGTGAGCGGTTCCTGCGTTTTCAGTCCCGGAAATATATCACTCAGATTTTTCATTGACGTTCCTCATGGCGTCCAGTTCCGCTTTCAGTGCCGGAAGGAATTCCTCTTCTTTCAGTTTCCGTATGATCTGTCCTTTGCGGATGAGCAGTCCTTCCCCTTTTCCGCCCGCAATCCCGAGATCCGCCTCGCTCGCTTCTCCGGGTCCGTTCACGACGCACCCCATGACGGCGATCTTGATATCCATGTCCTTATAGGTTACGGCAAGCTTTTCAACTTGTTCGGCAAGACTGATCAGATCAATCTCCGTTCTCCCGCAGGTAGGACAAGATATCACTTCAATGCCGCCTTTGCGTAAACCGAGCGATTTCAGGATCCTTTTTGCGCAGACGACTTCCCGCACGGGATCGCCCGTAAGGGAAATGCGCATGGTATCCCCTAACCCCTCATGGAGAAGGATCCCCATGCCGACGGAAGATTTCACAATTCCGTTTTCCGGTGTTCCGGATTCCGTGATCCCGATATGAAGCGGAAAATCCGTACGCTCCGATATCAGTTCATAAGCCTTGACGGACATGACGACATCCGAAGATTTTATGCTGATGACCAGATTTTCATAGCCGAAATCACGCATGATCTTAATTTTGTCACAGGCCGATTCTACCAGTCCCTCCGCCGTGACACCGCCGTATTTTTGAATGAGGTCCTTTTCCAGAGAACCTGAATTTACGCCTATTCTGACCGGGATATGGTGTTCCTTTGCCGCTTCGGCAACCGCTCTGATCTTTTCCGCACTTCCGATATTCCCCGGATTGATCCTGATCTTATCCGCACCGTTTTCAATGGATGCGATAGCCAGCCGGTAATCAAAATGGATGTCGGCTACCAGCGGAATATGGATGTTCTTCCTGATTTCCCTGAGGGCATGCGCGGCCTCCATGTTCGGAACCGCAACGCGGATAATGTCGCACCCTTCCTTTTCCAGCTGCAGGATCTGATGTACTGTTTCACCGGCATTTTCTGTTTTCGTATTGCACATGGACTGGATCAGGACGGGATTCCCCCCGCCGATCACCCTGTCCCCTATTCTGATCTCTCGTGTTTTGCTTCTCATTGTCCGTTTCCTTACTTTACAAGATTTCTGACATCATTGAACATAACAAATACCATAAGCAGCATCAGAAGCACAAATCCAACGAAATGGATATAGGCTTCCACCTTCCGGTTGACCGGACGTCCCATGATCCCCTCGATGATCAGAAAAACAAGTCTTCCTCCATCCAGTGCCGGAAGCGGCAGCAGGTTCATGATACCGAGCGTCGCGCTGAGCAGCAGGATCAGATTGGCAAGGTTTAAAAGGACAATGCTTATGCCGTAAGGCTCCGCTTCCTTTACCGTATCCCCTATGATGCTGACCATCCGGACAGGACCGCTCAGGTCATTCATGGAGGCACGCCCCGAGATCAGCATGGAAAGCCCGTCAATAGTGGAAGTAATGTTGAATTTCACTTCATAGAGAGAATAGTAAACAGTTTCTCCGATGTTCCGGGATCTGTCATTGCTCTGATTCCGTTCGATTCCCAACACATATGTCTGCGTTTCTTCGTTGAATTTCGGCGTAATCTCAAATGTCCTGTACTCCGCTTTCCCAGGAGTATCCGCTTTCCCAGGAGTATCCCTTTTCACGGTCACCTGCATCGTCTTGCCGGGATGCATCATCATGTAAAGCGTAAGATCGCGGAAAACGGTTATCTTCTGACTGTCTACCTTTGTGATGACGTCTCCGGCCTGAATGCCGGCTTCTTCTGCCGGATACCCGCTCATGACATTCGAAACGTTGCAGCGGTCTATCCCGGCATTGGAAATCAGGATAAGTGCCATGACAAAAGCCAGAATGAAATTGAAAAAAGGCCCGGCAAAAATAATGAGGAAACGCTGCCAGACCGGTTTTGAGATAAAGCTTCCTTCCAGTTTTTCGTCCTCGTCGTTTTCCCCGAGCATACTGCAGAAACCGCCGATTGGCAGTGCGCGCAGTGAATAATCCGTATTTTTTCCGTGCCAGGTATGGATTTTGGGTCCCATCCCGATGGCAAATTCCAGCACCGTTACGCCGAATTTTCTTGCCAGCAGGAAATGCCCGTATTCATGGATCAGGACGATCAGCCCGAAAATCAGTATGGCAACAACAATATTCATGTTTTGAATCTTTTCCTTTCGATGTTCTCTATGGTTGCATTTTGAATATCCAGTATTTCCGAAACGGACGGATTTTTAAGGATCCCGTTATGTTCGTGCTCTTCCATTGCTTCAGAGATCACATCCGTTATTTCGGTATATCGTATTTTCCCCGAAAGGAACAGGGAAACCGCCTCTTCGTCCGCCGCATTGAACACGACCGGCATGCTTCCGCCTTTTCTGCCCGCCGAACTTGCGAGCTCCAGCCCGGGGAATTTTTTCCGGTCCGGTTTTTCAAACCGGATGGAATCCAGCTTTCCGAAATCAATTCTTCTGACCGGCAGCGGTTTCCGCTTCGGATAATAAAGAGCATACTGAATGGGCAGTTTCATATCCGGCATGCCGAGCTGGGCCATAACGGCGCCGTCTTCGAACTGCACCATGGAATGGATAATGCTCTGCGGCTGGATGACGACTTCAATCCTGTCTATCGGCGTTCCGAAAAGCCAGTGTGCTTCCAGGACTTCAAGCCCTTTGTTTATCATTGTGGAAGAATCCACCGTGACTTTCTTTCCCATTTTCCAGTTGGGATTTTTTAAAGCATCTTCCGGTCTGATTGTCTTAAGCTTTGCCCTTGTATAATGCAGAAACGGTCCGCCGGATGCCGTGAGAAGTATTTTTTCTATCCGGTTTTTTCTGTTTCCCTTCAGGCACTGAAAAATGGCGGAATGTTCGGAATCCACGGGAAGTATCCTGACGCCGTATTCTTCTGCAAGCGGCATGATGATATGGCCGGCACAAACAAGTGTTTCCTTGTTTGCCAGCGCAATGTCCTTTCCTTCCCGGATTGCCGTTACGGCAGGTTCTATTCCCGCCATGCCTACGATCGCGGAAAGAAAAAGATCCGATTTCGGAAAAGCGGAAACATCCAGTATGCCTTGTTTCCCGCCTGTCACTCTGGTCGGCGTATCCTTGACGCGGAGTGCAAGCTCGGCGGCTTTCTTTTCGTCAAATACAGCTGCAAGGCGCGGTTTGAATTCTCTGATCTGTTTTTCCAGGAGCCCAATATTGGAACGGGCGGCGATCGCTTCCACACGAATATCTTTCCGGATACGTATCACATCCAGCGTCTGCGTCCCTACGGATCCCGTTGAACCGAGAATGGAGATCTTTTTCATGAACTGTACCTCTTTCAAACGCAATGACATGTTTTACCGAAGAAAATGTTTTACCGAAGAAAATAAATTGCAAAATAGATGGCCGGCGCCGTAAAAAGCATACTGTCGAACCGGTCAAGGATGCCGCCGTGTCCGGGGATCAGGTCCCCGTAATCCTTGATGCCGTGATCTCTTTTGATCGCGGATGCCGCAAAATCCCCGATCTGGGAAATGATGCCGGAAAAAGCACAGGCAAGGGCACAGGATACCTGAGGGTTTTCAACCGCATGCATGTAACTCCCTGCAAAAGACCCGTAAATATAGCCCAGCAACCCGGCACCGATCACGCCTCCTATGCAGCCCTCCCAGGTTTTCTTGGGGCTCAGCACCGGCGTTATGTGATGTTTGCCGACCAGCATTCCCACAACATAGGCAAAGGTATCGCTTCCCCAGCTGGAAATGAAAATCAGCCAGACCAGGAGCCGTCCGTCGGATACGGATCTTAAGCGGTAAAGGAAGGAAAGCATGACCACGACATAGAAAATGCCGAAAAAGCCTACGGAAATCTGTTCCGTTTTATAACGGGGAAACGTAAATACAAAAATCGTCATCAGCATCATCAGCGCACCGATAAAGACGACCATGTCAAAGCGGCTTATTCCCTTCCACATCAGCACATAATAGACTATGCTTGCTATATACCCGACCCATCCGATCGGTTCCCATTCCATTTTGAGGACACGGTAAAGTTCAAACAGACCGATCAGGGAAATGGCAAGCGTTGTACAGAAAAGCACAAAACCGCCTTTGTTCACAACAAAAAGAGCAACGGCAACCAGAATGACACCGCTGATAAATCTCGTCCAGAATTTTTTGCTTTTCAGCATATGTAAAAGCCGGGACATATGATCGACTTACCTCCCGCCGAACCGACGTTTCCGTCCGTTATAGGCAATGATTGCATCTTCCAGGTCCGACTTTCTGAAATCGGGCCACAGGGTATCCGTTACGAAAATTTCCGAATAGGCAATCTGCCAGAGAAGAAAATTGGAAACCCTCAGTTCCCCGCTGGTTCTGATCAGAAGATCGGGATCCGGAACGCCCGGAGCATCCAGATGTTCTGACAGAAACGGTATTGTCACTGTCTTTTCAATATCAAACGGATTCTCGCGGTATTCCTCCAGGATGCGGCAGGCTGACCTGCGGATTTCATCACGTCCGCCGTAATTGATCGCAATGATGAAAGTCATCCCGGTGTTATCCTTTGTTCCGGAAACCAGCCGGTCTATTCCTTCAATGATATCAGGATCGAATCTGGTTTTGTCTCCGATCATCAGGCACCGGCAGCCTTCCTCCGTTGCCACCTTTAAAAGGCGTTTCAGGTAAATGCGGAAAAGCGACATCAGTGCGCCGACTTCTTCCGTGCTTCTTTTCCAGTTTTCCGTTGAGAAGCCGTACACTGTCAGATATTTCACGCCTATGGCCGCACAGTCGCGGACGGTCTGTTCCACCGCTTCGCAGCCGGCCTTATGGCCTGCCGCACAGGGAAGTTTTCTCCTTGCAGCCCATCTTCCGTTCCCGTCCAGGATGATCGCAATATGGCCGGGGACATTAAGCCCTTCAAGTCTGTCAGACATGTTTCCTCCGTCCGGATATCCTTTTATAAACAGCGGCGGGGAACCTGTAGGTATACGTTACAGGCACGCCCCGCCTCCGTGAAATGGATTGCTTCCTGTCCGTCAGACAGTCATGATATCCTTTGATTTTCCTTCTACTGAACTGTCAATGCTGTCGATGATCTTGTCCGTCAGCTTCTGGATCTTGTTTTCTCCGTCTTTCTGGTCGTCTTCCGTGATATCCCCGCTCTTCTGCATTTTCTTGATGAGTTCAAGTCCGTCGCGGCGGATATTCCTGACGGCAACCTTGGCCGCTTCGCCTTTTTTCCGGATGTCCTTGACCAGTTCCTTTCTTCTCTCTTCCGTAAGTTCCGGGAAAACAAGGCGGATGCAGTTTCCGTCGTTCGTGGGATTGATTCCGATATCGGATTTCTGGATGGCCTTTTCAATGACCTTCAGAAGACTCTTGTCCCACGGCTGTATGACGATCATCCTGGCTTCCGGCACAGAAAGATTTCCCACCTGCTGAAGCGGTGTCTGTGTCCCGTAGTAATCCACCGTGATCTTGTCAAGAACGTGGGGATTGGCCCTTCCTGCACGTATTGCCGCAAAATCTGTCTGCATGTGCTCCAGTGTCTTATTCATTTTCTCCTGCATCTCATTGATCTCTGACTGTACATCTGCCATAAAATCATATCCTCCTTATTCCTCAGCGGTAACAATGGTTCCGTTGATTTTTCCCTGCATGGCATTTGCTATGGCATTTTCCTCATTCAGATCGAATACGGCAAGAGGAATCCTGTTCTCCTGACAGAGAACGCTTGCCGTCAGATCGATCACTCCGAGCTTTTTGTCAATTACCTGCTGGAGGCTTATCTTTTTGTATCTCACGGCTTTCGGGTCCTTTTCCGGATCCGCGGAATAGACGCCGTCTATGGATTTGGCAAGAAGGATCATGTCCGCATCCATTTCCACGGCGCGAAGCGCAATCCCCGTGTCGGTGGAGAAATAGGGATGTCCCGTTCCTCCCGCAAAGAAAACAACTTTTCCTTCCATGAAATAACGGTTTGCAAGATCCTTCGAAAAGAGCTCCGTCATGGTGCCGCATGCAAACGGCGAAAGGATGGCTGTTTCCATGCCTGCGGAACGGAAAATTTCGGAAACGTAAATACAGTTCATCACCGTGGCAAGCATCCCGATCTGATCCGCCTTTGTCCGGTCGATATCACGGCTGTTTCTGCCTCTCCAGTAATTTCCCCCGCCGATCACAATTCCAAGTTCCACGCCCTTTTTCAGGGAATCCTTCACCTGGGAAGCGACATCCTTCACAACTTTTTCGTCGTAACCCGTGCCTTTTTTCCCCGCAAGGGCTTCCCCGCTCAGTTTAAGCATTACACGTCTTTTTTTCATTTCAGACCCCCGGATTTTCTGTCAACCATCATAACATAAATCCATTCTTATCTCAAGATGAAAGGCCTCTCCGGATGCGTCCCATCATTACGGGATCCTTTCCGTTATTTCATGCGGTTTCCGACAGATTTCCCGTATACAGCTGGTAATACCTGCCTTTTTCCGCCATCAGCTGATCGTGGCTTCCTCTTTCTATGATCCTGCCCTGTTCCAGCACCATGATGCAGTCCGAATTCCGGACAGTGGAAAGCCTGTGGGCGATCACAAACGTCGTTCTTCCCTTCATCAGGGAATCCATGCCTTTCTGGACAAGCTGTTCTGTCCGGGTGTCGATCGAGGAAGTTGCCTCGTCCAGGATCAGGACCGGCGGATCCGCGACCGCGGCTCTCGCAATGGCGATCAGCTGTCTCTGTCCCTGGGACAGATTGGAGCCGTCACCCGTGAGCATGGTCTGATATCCTTCCGGAAGATGCCGGATAAAGTGATCGGCATTGGCAAGCTTCGCGGCGTCCATGCATTCCGTATCCGTCGCTTCCAGCCTTCCGTACCGTATGTTGTCCATCACGCTTCCCGTGAAAAGGTGCGTGTCCTGCAGCACAATGCCGAGGCTCCGCCTTAAGTCCGCCTTTTTGATCTTGTTGATGTTGATGCCGTCGTAACGGATTTTTCCGTCCTGAATGTCATAAAAACGGTTGATCAGATTGGTGATCGTCGTTTTCCCCGCTCCGGTGGAGCCGACAAATGCCACCTTCTGCCCCTTGTCGGCATAAAGCTTTATATTGTGAAGCACCGTCTTCCCGGGGACATAGCCGAAGTCAACATCATCCATGACGATGTCGCCTTCCACCTCCACATAAGTCGTGGTGCTGTCTGCCTTATGGAAATGTTTCCAGGCCCACATTCCGGTTCTTTCCGGCGTTTCCGTGATTTTCCCGTTTTCATCCTTTTTTGCATTCACAAGCACAACATACCCGTCATCCGTTTCCGACGGTTCGTCCATGAGAGAATAAATCCGGTCGGCGCCGGCCGATGCCATGACAACGGAATTCAGCTGCTGCGACATTTCCATAAACGGACGGTTGAAACTCTTGTTCAGTGTCATGAAGGCGACCAGCGTCCCGATGGTCACACCGAAATGTCCCGTCACGGCAAATCCGGCTCCGATCGTTGCCACGATCACATAATCAAGGTTACCGAGCTGGGCCACGATCGGCATCAGCACGTTTGCCATGGTGTTTGCCTTGTCGCTCGTGCTTCTTAATTCTTCGTTCAGTTTTGTGAAGTCGTTTATGCTGTCTTCTTCATGACAGAACACCTTGATGACTTTTTCGCCGCTCATCATTTCCTCGATGAACCCGTTGACCTTACCGAGGTTTTTCTGCTGCAGCCCGAAATATCTTCCGGAAGCCGCCGCGACCTTCCCCGAAATCATCATGATAAAGAACACCATGACGACCGTAATGACAGTCAGCGGGATGTTCAGGATGCACATGCTGATAAAAACACTGACGATCGTTGCGAGTGAACTGATCAGCTGCGGGAATGCCATTCCGATAAACTGTCTCAGCGTATCGGTGTCGTTGGTATAGACAGACATGATATCCCCGTGCGAATGCGTGTCGAAATAGGAAATCGGCAGGGATTCCATATGTTCGAAAAGCTGTATGCGGATCCTCTTCATGGTTCCCTGACCCACGTTCACCATCAGGCGGTTGTACATGTAGCCGCTTAAAGCTCCTATGATGTAGATTACGGCTATCCCCGACATGGCGGTAAGAAGCGGCGTGAAATCCGGATTGGACACGCCGATCAGCGGCGTAATGTATTTGTCGATCAGCACCTGCATGAACAGAGTGCCGCGCACGGTTGCCCATGCGGACAGGACAATCCCGATCACCACAAGGATCATATGAATCTTGTAATACTGAAACACAAGTTTTATGACTCTCTTCATGCTTCCGGAGCGCATGCTTGCCATTGCCTGTCTCGGACTTGCTGTTCTTCTTCTGTCTCTCGGTCCCGGCATATTATGCCTCCTTCCGTTCGTTCTTTATTCCGGCTGTGCTGACATGCTGGTCAAAATCGCCGGTTCCCTGTGACTGGCCTTCCGCAACGGAGCGGTAGATTTCATTTGTCTTCATCAGATTTTCATGCGTATCGAAGCCGCTTATCCTTCCGTTGTCCAGAACCAGGATCCGGTCCGCATCCTTCACGCTGGATATTCTCTGCGATATGATGAATTTGGTGGTATCAGGTATCTTGTCGCGGAATGATTTTCTGATCTTCGCATCCGTTGCCGTATCGACCGCGCTGGTGGAGTCGTCGAGGATCAGGATCTTCGGCTTCTTTAAAAGCGCCCTGGCAATGCAGAGCCTCTGCTTCTGTCCGCCGGAAACATTGTTTCCGCCCTGTTCAATTCTTGTTTCATATCCGTCCGGGAAACGGTCTATGAATTCATCCGCACAGGCAAGTCGGCACGCCTCCCTGCATTCTTCCGGTGTGGCATTTTCATTCCCCCAGCGCAGGTTTTCCAGAATGCTTCCGGAAAACAGTTCGTTCTTCTGCAGGACCACGCTGACTTCGTTTCTCAGGGTCTCCAGGTCATATTCCCTGACGTCTCTCCCGCCGACCTTCACAGTGCCCCTGCCTGCATCGTAAAGTCTCGGGATCAGGCTTACAAGGGATGACTTTGAAGATCCCGTTCCGCCTATGATGCCGATGACCTCCCCGGAATTCACATGCAGTGTGATGTCATTTAACACATTCTTCGATTCGTCGTTTACACCGGTGCCTGCGGCATTGTCCGCTTTCAAGCCGGATTTTATCTGCTTCTTCAGCTTCTTTAAAACGTCGGGATCATCCCAGTCGATCGGTTTTTCCGCCTTGCCGTAGGAAAAACTGACATTTTCGAAATCGACGCTTCCGTCCTTTACTTCCCTGACCGGGTTCTCCGGATTCCGGATGGACGGCACTTCGTTCAGCACTTCGGCGATACGCCGGGCGCTCGCTTCCGACATCGTGATCATGACAAATGCCATGGAAAGCATCATCAGGGAAATCAGGATATTCATGACATAGGAGAAAAGGCTGGTCAGTTCTCCCGTGGTAAGGCTTCCGGAAACGATCATGTGTGCGCCGAACCAGGAAAGGGCCAGGATACATGCGTAAACAGTCAGCATCATGACGGGGAAATTCACGCATACGAAACTCTCCGCCTTCACGAACAGCTTGTAGATATTGTCGGCTGCCTTCCTGAACTTTTCGTCTTCATGTTCTTCCCGGACAAAGCTTTTCACGACACGGATCCCGGTCACGTTTTCCTGCACGCTGGCATTCATATCGTCGTATCTGGTAAAGACAGCGGAAAAAGCCCTGGTCGCGTTCCGGATGATAAATGCCAGGATAACGCTCAGGAAAATGATCGCGAGAAAGAAAATCGTGGAAAGCCTTCGGTTGATCATGACTGTCATGCAGAGCGCGAAGATCAGCGTAAAGGGTGCTCTCACGCACATCCGGATGATCATCTGGTAGGCATTCTGCACATTGGTTACGTCCGTGGTAAGCCTTGTCACAAGACCGGCTGTGGAATACTTGTCTATGTTGTAAAAGGAAAAATGCTGAATGCTCTCATACATTGCAAGACGCAGGTTCCCGGCAAAACCGCTGGAAGCGTTGGCCGCGAATTTGCCGCAGAGAAATCCGAATGACAGCGAACATACCGCCAGAAGCGCCATGATTCCTCCGTAAAAAAGAACTTTGTTCATGTCTCCGCTTGCAATGCCCTCATCAATGATCTTTGCCATCATGATGGGCAGAAGGATTTCCATGACGACTTCCGCGGCTGCAAACACGACGGAAAGTATGGATGCCTTTTTGTATTGTTTGATCTGTCTGCTCAGAGTCTTTATGACCATTATCTTTTTCCTCCGTGATCTTCCGGTTTTCTGAAAATTGCGCTTGCGCAGAGATCTTCCGGCATTTCATCGCTCATGTTTTCCGCAAGCCTCCTCATATAACTCTTAAGCTGCAAGATCTCTTCTCCGGAAAATCCTTTCGACATCTTTTTTTCAGCACTGACATGTCTGTCCTTGATCTTTCTGCTGAGTTTCTCTCCCTTTTCCGTCAGACATACGATTTTCATGAATCTCCTGTCCTTCTGCATGCTGGTGCTGACGAAGCCCTTTGCCTCAAGCCTTTTCAATATACCGACCGTCGTGGGATGGGAAACTTCCAGATAATCCTCGATATCCTTCTGGGTCACGGTCTTCTTTTCGTTCCGGTGCAGATATCCGAGCACATGCATCTGGGAAACGGTCAGACCGTCTTTCTGCAGTTCCTGGTTGAATCTTCTCTCCAGCACGCCGTTCAGCACTTTCAGCATGAACCCGATATCTTCGCTTTTTCTGTACATTACGGCCTTTACCCGCCTTTCGGACAAAATAAATGTAGCATGCTACATAATGGCATAATATAGCATGCTACACGTTATTTGTCAATTCTTTTCAGATCATCTTTTCAAGCGCGTCCGTCATGGCTTCCTCATAGGTGGGATGCGCCCTCACGGACTTAAGACAGTCGCTCACCGTAAGGCGGTTTGCAACGGCAACGGCTGCTTCCCCGATCATATCGGATGCTCTCGCACACATGAACTGTGCACCGATCAGCCGTTTGTCTTTTGTATCCGCCGTAAATTTCATGAATCCGCGTTCCTCTTCCGTGATTACGGATTTGGCATTTGCTCCCATGATCGCTTTCCCCGTTACGGTTTCGATGCCGGAAGCCTCCGCTTCTTCCTCCGTCATGCCGACACAGGCAATTTCCGGGCTGGTATACACACAGGAAGGAATGAGGGAAAGATCGCAGACATCTTTCTTCCCGGACGCAATGTAAAGGGCGGCATATCTGCCTTCCGCCTCGGCGGAATGGGCCAGCTGAATCCCGGGGATAAGATCCCCGATCGCATAAACATGATCAAGGCTTGTCCTGAAGTTCTCATCCACGATAATCCTTCCCCGTTCCGTTTTCAGGGAAAGACCGAGTGAAACCGCGTTTTCATCCAGAAGGATATCCGGTTCCGTTTTTCTGCCGGCAGAGATCAGAACATAATCCGCCGCACAGATTTCCTCTTTTGCGCCATCCTTGTTTTCAAGGAACCTGCATTCGGTTTCCCCCGAGGGACAGGTACTCATGGAAAGCACTTTCCTGTCCGTGAAAATTTCCACGCCGCGTTTTTTAAGGATCATCTTCAGATTCTGCGAAATCTCGCGGTCAAGATTATTCAGGATACGCGGCAGTGCTTCGACCATTGTGACCTTTGTCCCGAATTCATTTAAAAAGCAGGCAAATTCGCATCCGATCACGCCTCCGCCCACAATGACCACGGATCCCGGAAGGCTGTTCATGGTAAGCATTCCGTCGCTTGTAAGGACATGCTCCGATTCCGCACCGGGCACGGGGATTTTGGAAGCCCTGGACCCTGCGGCAAGAATGACATTTTTTGCTTCCAGGATGCCGATGCCGCTTACATCCACGGAAACGCCGTTTTCAGAAACCGCATGGATTTTCGCGGTTCCCCGGATCAGTGTGACATGATTCTGCTTAAACGTGCGGACAAGGCCGTCCCGGAGCGTATCCACGGTACGGTCCCGGTAGGAAGCGATTGCCTGAAAATCCGGAACAGCCGGATTTTCCGCGTTAAACGGATTTTTAAACCAGCCGGCATGTTTCTTCTGTTCCGCAAAAATACCGGCTGCATGAAGCAGTGCCTTTGTCGGAATGCATCCGCGGTTTAAACAGGTACCGCCCGGCTCGTCTTTTTCCACAAGCGCGACGGAAAGCCCGAGCTGTCCCGCCCTGTTGGCCGCCGTATATCCGCCGGGTCCTGCGCCGATCACGATCAGATCAAATTTTCCGTTTTCCGTCAAGACAGTTTCTCCCGTCTGTTAAATTTTGCTGCTTTTACCGTACCGGGAAAGGATTTCCTCCATTTTGCCGGAACCGTATACGACGCCGGTCAGTTCGTTTTTCATTTTCTCCGGAAGGGAAATATCCATGGAATCGCTGTACACATACATTTCACGGATAACGCCGCGTTCCGTGGAAAGTTCCACATAGAATTCTCCCCGGTCTCCCCGGAAACTGAATGTATCCGAAAATCCGGAAGCCTTCCCGTAGACCCATTCCACGCTGCCGAACTTTTTCCGGCGTTTTAAGAGGGACTCCATATCAAGGTCTTCCGGGTAGATCTGTTCCGGCCGGATATTCCCGAATTCTTTTGAAAATGCGGAAAGAACCGCCTCTTCCGTTTTTTCCGCCGTAAGGGAAGGAACTTCTTCCTTAAGGCTTATGACTCTCGACTCCACGCTGTCCACGCCCTTGCTCTTCAGTTTGGCCGCGGAAGGCCTTAAATATTTTTTCATGGCGGCATCATCCACGGCTATCATGATCGTACCGTGGTGATAACAGTAATCGCCCGTTTCGTAATAGGCGTTCCCGGAAAACTTCCGTCCCCTGAAGGTGATGTCGTTCCTGCCGTTTCTTTCGGCATTGATCCCGAGAGATCTCACCGCATTCAGCACGACATCCGTTTGCCTCTTCACATCATAATCCGCCTTTCTCAAAAGAAAGGTGAAATTCAGATTCCCGAGATCATGATACACGGCGCCTCCGCCCGAAAGCCTGCGTGCCAGCATGCCGCCGTCGTTGCTGAGCGTTTCCACGCGGCATTCCTTCCAGGCATTCTGGTTCCTGCCGAGAATGACCGAGCGTTCGTTCTGCCACAGATAAAGGATGCACGCATTTTTTTCCGTGCGGTAAAGCAGTTCCTCTTCGATGGCAATGTTTTCGTGCGGGTTATTGCCCGGCGACCGGAAACAGAAAAGTTTTTCGATCATGGCCTGGTCCACTTCAGGACAGGATGCCTTGCCGCAGTCACTTCATCCAGTCTGGTCACCGGCGTATGATGCGGCGCCTGATGCAGGCTGACCGGATCTTTTTCCGCCGTTTCCTTAAGATTCTTCAGCACTTCGACCGCATGATCGAGCGTTTCCTTGGATTCCGTTTCGCAGGGTTCTATCATCAGCGCTTCGTGGACGATCAGCGGGAAGTACATGGTCGGCGGATGGATCCCGTTATCCAGAAGTCCCTTTGCAATATCCAGGGCGGAGCATCCGGTCTTTTCCTTCAGGCTGCTGAGCGACATGACAAATTCGTGCATGCATGTCGTGTCATAGGCCATGGTATAAGTGTCCTTCAGGCACGCCTTCATGTAGTTTGCGTTCAGGACGGCATGAGAACTTGCTTCCAGTATGCCCTTCTTACCCAGCACGGTAATATAGGTCAGCGCTCTGACCATTACCAGGAAATTCCCGTAGAACGAACGCATGTCGCCTATGCTGTCGGGTTCTCTCGTCCATTTGTAGAGGGAAGTTACCGCATCGTAATCGGGGAGCATTCCCGGAAGGAACCTGACCAGGTCTTTTCTGCAGCCGACAGGGCCGCTCCCCGGTCCGCCTCCTCCGTGTGGCGTCGAAAAGGTCTTGTGAAGATTTAAGTGCATGCAGTCAAATCCGATATCCCCGGGTCGCACAATTCCCATGACGGCATTCAGGTTCGCGCCGTCATAGTAGCAGAGGCCGCCGCAGTCATGAACGGTCGAAGTGATCTCCATTATATTACGGTCAAAAAGGCCGACCGTATTCGGGTTGGTCAGCATAAGGCCGGCAACCGTCTCGTCGCAGACTGCTTTCAGTGCTTCCAGATCGATGCAGCCGTCCGGTCCGGAAGCGATGTTTATGACTTCGTACCCGGCCATATGCGCGCTGGCGGGATTGGTCCCGTGGGCGCTGTCCGGCACGATGATCTTCGTGCGCTTCGTATCATTACGTGATTTATGATATGCCTTGATCAGAAGAAGTCCCGTAAATTCTCCGTGCGCTCCGGCCGCAGGCTGCAGCGTGAAGCGTTCCATTCCGGTGATCTCTGAGAGGTCGTCTTCCAGTTTCTTCATGACTTCAAGACAGCCCTGGCAATCTTCTTCCGGAGAAAGCGGATGGATTTGCGTAAAGGATTCCAGTCCGGCCATTTTATCGTTGATCTTGGGATTGTATTTCATGGTGCAGGATCCCAGCGGATAAAAACCGTTGTTAACGCCGTGTGTCTTTCTCTCCAGTTCCGAATAATGACGGCTTACATCATTTTCGGACATTTCCGGAAAATCAAGAGGCTGGACCCGTTTTTCACTTTCAGGCACGTTTATGCATTCCACATCGCATTCCGGCAGATAATCCGTATGTCTTCCCCTGGAGCCCTTGTCGAATATCAGCATCCCGTCACCTCCCGGATAGCGGAAACCAGCTCATCCATTTCTTCCCTGGTGTTCATCTCGGTACAGCACCAGAGGATTTCTCCCTTGTGGCTGCCCTGTAGCGGATATCCTCCGAGGATTCCTTTTTCGGAAAGCTTTTTCAGGATCTCATCGGGATCGGCCGGGCATCCTGTCACAAATTCGTTGAAGAAAAATCCCTGGTCAACGGGACGGAATCCGGCTCCCGACAGACGGTCGGCCAGATAATGCGCCTTGCTCATGGAAAGTCCCGCCGCTTTCCGGATCCCGGAAGGCCCCATGGCCGAACAGTATACCGCTGCAGTCAGAGCGCAGAGCGCTTCGTTGGAACAGATATTGCTCAGTGCCTTTTCCCTGCGGATATGCTGCTCCCTTGCCTGAAGCGTAAGCACATATCCCGTTTTTCCGTTCGTGTCCTTTGTTTCTCCGACAATTCTTCCCGGAAGCTTTCTCATCATGTCCTTTTTCGCGGCCATGAATCCCATATAGGGACCGCCGAAGGAAAGAGGCATGCCGAGAGGCTGTCCTTCTCCTACCGCAATGTCCGCCCCGTATTCCCCGGCGCTTTTTAAAATGGCGGCGGCGATCGGATAGACGCTTAAAATCAGTTTTGCGCCGGCAGCATGAACCATGTCCGCCATCGAACTGATATCTTCCACCGTACCGTAAAAGTCAGGCTGCTGCAGAATGACGCAGGCCGTCCTTTCGTCCAGGAGCTCTTTCAGGGCATCCGGGTTTGTTGCATAGTTTTCTTCCGGAATAACGGCCGTTTCCGCGCCGTTTCCGAAAGCATAGGTTTTTACGACGGAAAGAATCCACGGATTCACGCTTGCAGAAACCAGAATCCTGTTTCTGCCTTTTTCAAGACACATGGCGGAAGCTTCGGCAGCCGCTTCCGCACCGTCATAGACACAGGCATTGGAAACATCCATTCCCGTCAGCCCGCAGATATAGGTCTGATATTCGAAAACCGACTGAAGGACTCCCTGGCTGATTTCCGCCTGATAAGGCGTATAGGCAGTCAGGAAACTTTCCTTGGAGGTCACTTCCCCCACAATGGCGGGAATATAATGACGGTAGGCACCGGCGCCCCGGAAAATCTTCCGGTACACCTTGTTCTTTTCCGCGATCGAACGCAGGATCTTCTCTGCCTCCATTTCGGATACGCCGTCCGGAAGGCGAAGATCCCTGTTAAGCTTCAGTTTGCCGGGAATATCCCCGAACAGATCGCTGATATCCCGGATACCGATCCTGGCCAGCATGGCCTTTTCTTCCTCTGCTGTCGTCGGCACATATGATCCCATGGAAACACCTCCAATGGTCATTTACTGTTCTTTCTGACCCGCTTTCTCTTCTTCCACGAATTTTTCGTATTCATCTGAAGAAAGAAGTTCTTCCTTGGCCGTGATATCCTTCACTTTGACAAGCCAGGCTTCATACGGATCCTCGTTGATCTTTTCCGGCGCATCGAGAAGTTCCGAATTCACTTCTTCCACCGTGCCGGTAACCGGCGAATAGACATCAGAAACTGCCTTGACGCTCTCCACATCGGAAAAAGTCTCACCTGCCGTAACGGTATCTTCCGCTTCCGGAAGGTTCACGAATACAAGATCGCCCAGCTCATGCTGTGCGTAATCCGTAAGCCCGATCTCCGCTGCGGTCTCTCCTTCAAATTTTACCCATTCATGTGATTTTGTGTACTGCAGATTCTTTGGTATGTTCATCTTTATTTTCTCCTCTTGATCTGGATCATTTTATTTTTTTCTTTTATAGAACGGAATGGGGACAACCTCGCATTCCACTTCTCTTCCGCGTACATCAGCCATGACGATATCACCGGGCTTTACGGAATCTTTCTTTACGAGAGCCATTGCAATGGGATATTTCAGATAAGGGGCAAAGGTTCCGCTTGTCGTGAAACCGATCGCCGTATCCTGTCCCGGAAGCTTCAGTTCCTCCTTCTCACGGACGATGCCGCGACCGGTCACCTTAAGGCCTATCCGCATCCTCTCCGGTGCCGAGATCATTTTATGCTGTCCGATGAAGTTTTCCTTCCCCATTTTCACGGCAAAGCCGAGCCCGGCTTCGAGAGGCGTTACGGTATCATCCATTTCATGTCCGTACAGCGGCATGGCGGCTTCCAGCCTGAGGGTATCTCTTGCGCCCAGGCCGCAGGGAATCAGTCCGAATTCTTCTCCTGCCTTCATCAGTTTATCCCATAAGGCAGGGGCATCCGGACTTTTACAGTACAGTTCAAAGCCGTCCTCACCGGTATATCCCGTCCGGCTGATCATGCACGCAATACCGCCTGCCTGGGTATTGAATACGGCATGATAATACTTCGCGGGAATGGCGGCATCGGAAGCGATCTTTTTCAGGATCCGTTCGGCCTCCGGGCCCTGAAGGGCTATCTGCGCCGTCTCATCCGATATATCTTCACATGTGACGTTCCCTTCGATATGGCCTTTGATCCAGGCAAAATCCTTATCCTTATTGGCGGCATTCACGACAATAAAGTAAAGATTCTCTGCTTCCTTATATACGATCAGGTCGTCGACGCAGCCTCCGTTCTCGTTGCACACCGGCGAATAACGGGCGCGCCCCACATCCATAGTCGTATAGTCATTTGTCAAAATCCGGTTCAGGTTCTCTACGGCATCTTCTCCTTTTAAGAGGATTTCCCCCATATGGCTTACATCAAATATGCCGCATTTCTCACGGACAGCCATATGTTCCCTTACGACGCCGGTCTCATACTGCACCGGCAGCGTCCATCCGGCAAAGGGTACCATTTTCCCGCCGGAACGGACATGTGTTTCATATAACGGTGTTTTCCTGCACATTTTTCCTCCTGTCATACAGGAAGCAGGCATGCCTCTTTGGCATACCTGCTTCCTTTATTTTACAAATGCAGTGCCGCTGTCATCCGAAGATGCAATGACCGCATTGTTGCGGTATATATAGACCGCGATATACTGTTTGCTCTTCAGCAGCGGAAATCTGTCATAATCATTTGTGATCGCCATCTGAACTTCCCTTAAAAAGCTGCGTTTTGCGGAATCCGACGCATTGTTCCAGGACGAATCCACATAAATATTCACATATTTCTCTCTGCATTCGGCAGAAGAAACGGATGAAAATCCGGTTTTAAGGCTGCTTTCCACAACTTCCGAACATCTGGAAAGCTGATCATTCCGTAAACGTTCAACCTGACGGTTCATGGAAAAAGCATATACAAGCAGTATTCCTACGATCGCAACAAGAATAAAAACGACCTGCATCAAAACCGTATTGGATGCGGCCTTTTCCTCATCGGCCGGCCGTACGCTTCCCATAGCCTTGCGCTCGCGGCTTTTCTTTATGACTTCATCATCACCGTAGTAAATACCTTTTTTTTGAGGGATATCATCATCCCACTGAAAAGCCGTATTATGATTGTCCATACTTTCACCGCCTTTTCATCCCGGTACCCTTGAATTTATTTTAGTACAACAATGTCGGGTAGTCAATTACGAGGGTGACGTAAAATGTGAGATTCCGTTAACCGCGCCACCGGGGCGCTTACTGAATACTGATGTATAAAAAAACGGCAGCCATTTCGGCTGCCGTTCTAGTCATAAGTTTATTGGATTTATTTGTTCATCTGCTTTGCGACTTCTTCCGCGAAGTTTTCGTTCTTGTGTTCAAGGCCTTCTCCGGTCTCAAAGCGGACAAAACTCTTTACGGTGATCTTCGCCTGGTTTGCCTTGGCAACTTCCTCAACATATTTCTGAACGGACTGCTTACCGTCTTCCGCCTTCACGTATACCTGATCCATGAGACAGATTTCCTTTAATTCCTTGTTGAGTCTTCCCATAACCATGCCTTCGATGATCTTGTCATTGGCATCCGGTTTTTCGTTCTTTGCCTGCTGGCTCAGGATTTCCTTCTCGTGGGAGATATATTCCTGATCAACTTCCTTGTCCGTCGTATAAAGGGGTTTCAGGGCAGCTGTCTGCATGGCAATGTTCTTTGCCATTTCCTTCACCGCATCGTTAACGACGTCGGTTTCCACATCCACGAGAACACCGATCTTTCCGCCGGCATGGATATAGGACTGAATAAATCCGTTCTCTTCATGAAGCTGTTTGAAGCGGCGGATATGCATGTTCTCTCCGATAATGGAGATCATGCTGGAAAGCTCTTCCTGTACGGTAAGGCTCTGGTCAAGAGACCACTTTTCAGCAAGAAACGCATCTATATCGGAAGCCTTTGTCGTAAGCGCCTGATCGGCAACCTCGCGTACATAGTTCCTGAATTTTTCGTTCTTGGCGACAAAATCCGTTTCCGCATTCACTTCCACTGCTACGGCATCATGACCGTCTTCGGAAACAACGATATCAACCATGCCTTCCGCAGCAATCCTGCCTGCCTTTTTCTGCGCGCCGGCAAGGCCTTTTTCACGAAGAAAATTCACTGCCTTGTCCATATCTCCGTCCGTTGCCGAAAGAGCTTTCTTACAGTCCATCATTCCGGCACCGGTCATCTCTCTTAATTTTTTCACAAGTTCCGCTGTTACTGCTGCCATATCTTTTTCCTCCGGATAAATTTACTGTGCGTTTGTCGCACTTGCCTGCATGGCTTCCGCTACTGCTTCCGCCGGGGTTTCTGCACCTTCATGTGCTGTTTCTTCTGCTGCGGGAGCTGCTTCTCCGGCAGTTTCTGTGGTACCCTGATTTGCTTCGATCACGGCATCGGCCATTTTGGAAACGATCAGTTTTACGGCGCGGATGGCGTCATCGTTTCCGGGAATGACATAGGTAAGTTCTTCGGGATCACAGTTCGTATCGGCAATTCCGATCAGCGGGATATTCAGAGCATGTGCTTCCGCAACGCAGATTCTTTCCTTCTTCGGGTCAACCACGAAGATGGCATTCGGGAGCTTTTTCATGTTTACGATACCGCCGAGATTCTTCCTTAACTTTTCCTGTTCCTTCTTGAGTCCGGTTACTTCCTTCTTGGGAAGAACATCAAAGGTGCCGTCCGTGCTCATTTCATCGATTTTCTGAAGTCTCTTGATACGGGACTGGATGGTCTTGAAGTTGGTCAGCATGCCGCCGAGCCAGCGTTCGTTCACATAGTACATGCCGCAGCGCTCTGCTTCTTCCTTTATAGCATCCTGTGCCTGTTTTTTTGTTCCAACGAACAGAATGGAACCGCCGTCCTTGGCAATGTCGGAAACTGCCTTGTAGGCTTCGTCGATCTTTCCTACTGTTTTCTGCAGGTCGATGATGTGGATCCCGTTACGCTCCGTATAGATATAGGTAGCCATTTTGGGGTTCCAGCGTCTTGTCTGATGACCGAAATGTACGCCTGCTTCGAGTAACTGCTTCATGGAAATAACACTCATCTTTCTTTCCTCCGTCTGGTTTTTTCTTCCGTCCGTTTGGTTTCAAGAACCATTCCGGCAGAAACCGGCCTTCTTGTAAAAGGTCTGCCTGTGCCTGTCCGGAACACCTGCTCTTAGATCCGCGAACGTGATTTTTAGCCGTCTGATCTCCTGTCCGGAAACAAACGGTCAGTAACCGGAACACTATAACATAAAATGAGGACTGCCGCAAGTGGCAATCCTCATCAAAGTTTACTTTATTCCGCCTGTTTTGCTGTCTTGTTTGCAATCCCCTGTCTGTGCGGTTCCGCCGTCTTGACCTTTTTCAGTTCGTCAAAGACCACATCGTTCAGGACCTTTATATAAGTTCCCTTCATTCCGCTGGAACGGCTTTCGATGACGCCTGCACTCTCGAATTTGCGGAGCGCATTCACAATGACCGACCGCGTGATCCCGACTCTGTCCGCAATCTTGCTTGCCACCAGGATGCCCTCGTTGCCGTGAAGTTCGTCGAATATATGCGTGATCGCCTCCAGCTCCGAAAAGCTTAATGTGGAGATGGCACTCTTAACGATCTGCACCTTACGCGTTTCCTCCGCATTTTCCTCATTGACGCTGCGCATCATTTCGAGGCCTACGACTGTCGTGCCGTATTCGCTCAGGATAATGTCGTCAATATCGAACGTGGAACCCTGCTTATAAATGAAAAGCGTCCCCAGGCGTTCTCCGGCAATATCGATCGGTGTAATGATCGCCTGATATTTTCTGACATCGTCTTCTTCAAAGCCCAGCGTGGCAAGGTTCACATTCTCTTTTGTGGAAAGAATGGACAGAAGGCGTTCATTGAACATCTTGTCAACGAACCCGCCGACCTGGTCCACAATCAGTTCATGGATTTCATCCGTACCGCTGTGCACGCCGACACCCAGCACCTTGCCCTTCTTACTGATGACAAGAATGTTGCCGCCGAGGATTTCGCTTAAGACGGTACAGATATCATTGAAAATAACCTTATGCGAGTTATTGTTATGCAGCAGCTGATTGATTTTTCTGGTTTTGTCCAGTAACTGTACACTCATGGCATACTCCTTCGAAAGTAAAAGGAATATTAGCACAATATTGGCTGAATTGCAAGATTATTTTGGAAACTTTCAAAACATTATATGTTTTTTATGCTAATTTTGAATATTATTGAGCATTATTCTCGCTGTATCCGCATTCCTGGTCCGAGCAGACCAGTTTATTGCCCTTGATCACCATGTATTTGCCGCATCTGGGGCAGTTTTTACCTGCCGGACGCGCCCAGCTCATGAAATCGCAGGCCGGGTTATTTTCACATCCGTAATAGATTCTTCCCTTTTTGGTCCTGCGGAGGACGATTTCCTTTCCGCACTTCGGGCACTTTACGCCGATTTTTTCAAAATACGGCTTTGTATTTCTGCACTCCGGAAATCCGGGGCATGCCAGAAACTTCCCGTGAGGGCCGTACTTGATGACCATCCTTCTGCCGCAGAGCTCGCAGATCTCGTCGCTTTCCTCATCCGCAACCTTCACGGCCTGCAGATTTTTTTCCGCCTTCTTCACTTCCGTGTCCAGGTTCGGGTAGAATTTTTCCACGATCGTCTTCCACTGCGTCTTGCCCTCGCCGACGGAGTCCAGCATTTTCTCCATATTGGCGGTGAATTTCGTGTCGACGATATCCGGGAACGATTCGACCATCATCTTGTTGACCACCTGGCCGAGTTCCGTGACAAACAGGTTCTTCTGCTCCTTTGTCACATAATGGCGTGCCAGAATGGTCGTAATGGTAGGCGCATAGGTACTGGGCCTGCCGATGCCCTGTTCTTCCAGTGCCTTGACCAGGCTTGCTTCCGTAAAATGAGCCGGCGGAACGGTAAAATGCTGTTCTTCCCTGAGCTCTTTTAAAGTAAGTGACTGTCCTTCCTTCAGCTCGCCGAAGTCCGGACCGGGTTTCTCTTCCGTTTCATCGGAATCGGTATAGACGCTTAAGAATCCGTCAAAACGGACGGTGGATCCGGAAAGCAGGAATATATTTCCGGCACATTCCACCTTGACGCCTGTTGTCGCATAAACCGCAGGCTGCATTCTGCTGGCGGTAAATCTTTTCCAGATCAGCTGATAAAGCCGGAAAGCATCCCTCTGAAGGGAAGCCTTGACGCTTACCGGCGAAAGGGTAATATCCGTCGGCCTGATCGCTTCGTGCGCGTCCTGTATCTTGACGCCTGGTTTTGAACTGCCGATATGGTCACCTACATATTTTTCGCCGAAATTTCCGGAGATATATTCACGCGCCGCCTTGTCTGCCTCATCCGCAACCCTTGTGCTGTCCGTACGCAGATAGGTGATCAGGGCAATGGTCCCGTGTCCTTTTACTTCCACGCCCTCATACAGCTGCTGGGCGATCCGCATGGTTTTCTGTGTGGAAAAATTCAGTATCTTGCTTGCTTCCTGCTGAAGCGTGGAAGTTGTGAAGGGAAGCGGAGCTCTGCGGATCCGTTCGCTTTTTTTAACTTCCTTAACGATAAATTTGCCGTTCTTACAGCTCTCGCGTACTTTTTCGCATTCTTGTCTGCTGTCCAGGTTTCCCTTGCTGCTGTCGTTTCCGGAGAATCTGGCCGTCATCGTTCTCAAGACGCCGCTCTTTCCGCCGGAAAGAAGATCCGCTTCCAGGGTCCAGTATTCGGCGGGGATAAAAGCCTCGATCTTACTTTCCCTGTCGCAGATCATGCGCAGAGCCACGGACTGCACCCTGCCTGCCGAAAGTCCGCGTTTTACCTTTGCCCAGAGAATGGGGCTGATGGAATAGCCGACCATACGGTCAAGGATACGTCTTGTCTGCTGGGCATCGACAAGATCCATGTCGATCTTGCGGGGATGCTTCAGAGAATCCCTCACGGCATTTTTCGTGATCTCGTTGAAGCTTATCCTGTAAACCTTTTTGCCGCTGTTGTCCGCATCGTCCAGTTTAAGAGCCTTTACAAGATGCCAGCTTATGGCTTCTCCTTCGCGATCAGGGTCGGTTGCAAGATAGATTTTATCCGCTTTCCGTACATCCTTGCGGAGACGGGCAAGAATTTCCCCTTTTCCGCGGATGGTGATGTATTTCGGCTCATAGTCATTCGCAATGTCAATGCCGAGCTGTGATTTTGGAAGATCGCGCACATGCCCGTTGCTTGCGTCTACGTTATAGCTGCTTCCGAGAAATTTTCTGATGGTCTTCACCTTTGCCGGTGACTCCACGATTACCAGGTTTGATGCCATTTCCGATGATTCCTTTCCTATAATTACTCTTTTTGAAAGTCAATTGAATGAGAATATACAACATTTTCTGAAATTAGGCAAGCATTTATGTTAGAATATGCCGTAAAGGAGATTCTTATGGCACTGGACGGAATTGTAATAGCGAACCTGGTTTCTGAACTGAAAAATGCACTGGAAGGCGGCCACATCGCCAAGATATCCATGCCCGAGAAAAACGAGCTTTTTCTCAATATAAAGAACAATGCCTCTGTCTTAAGGCTCCTGATCTCCTCCGATGCTTCCCTTCCGCTGATGTATCTCACGGAAACGAACCGGACCAGCCCTCTGATCGCACCCGGCTTCTGCATGCTTTTAAGGAAGCATATCGGTTCCGGAAAAATAACGGAGATCACACAGAACGGTCTTGAAAGGATCATACGCATCACGTCGGAACAGCTGAACGAGATGGGGGATCCCTGCCGCAAATTTCTCTATATCGAACTGATGGGGAAATATTCAAATATCATATTCACGGATGAAGACAATATCATACTGGACAGCATGAAGCATGTCCCCTCTTCCTTGAGTTCTCTCCGCGAAGTTCTGCCGGGGAGGACTTACTTTCTTCCGGAGAAGCTCTCAAGACTGAATCCGCTGACCATGAACGAAAGCGAATTCCGTTCCGCTCTTTCCGGACATCCGCAGAATGCGGAAGCACAGCCGGCCGTCCTTCTCGGGAAAGCGCTCGGGATGTCGCTTTCCGGAATTTCCCCTGTGGTATCCGAGGAAATCTGCCATCTCTCCGGAATGGATCCCCGCAGGGATGTTTCCTCGCTCACGGAACCGGAACTTTCCCACCTTTTCCATACCGTATCCGGGATCATGGATGATGTGAAAAGCAAACGTTTTTCCCCGCAGATGATCCTCCGGAACGAAGAGCCCGTTGAATTTTCCTCCATTCCGCTGACCTGCCTGTCCGGCACCGGATACACCATCCGCCATTATGATTCCGTAAGCCTTCTTCTTTCGGACTATTATTCGCAGAAGGACAATGCGGCTCGTATCCGCCAGAAAAGCGCCGATCTCCGGAAGCTCGTGACGAATATTCTGGAACGCAGCGAAAGAAAGTATGAACTGCAGGAAAAGCAGCTGAAGGATTCGGATAAAAAGGAAAAATTCCGGATATACGGTGATCTTCTCAACACCTACGGGTATGAACTCAAAGGCGGTGAAAAGGAACTGAAATGTAAAAATTTCTATGACGGAAACAGCGAGATCACTGTGCCGCTGGACGAACACCTGTCTGCGTCGCAGAATGCGAAACGCTATTACGACCGGTATGCAAAATTGAAAAGGACTGCCGAGGCTGTCGGGGAAGAAATCGAAAAGACCGTCTCCGAAATAACCCATTTAAACAGTATCATGACTTCTCTTGACCTTTCCTCCGAGGAAAGCGACTTGAACCAGATCCGGGAGGAGCTGTCCGCATACGGATATGTGAAGCACAGGCTGCCTGCCGGCAAAAAGAACCGCATTGTATCCAAGCCTCTCCATTTTGTTTCCGGCGACGGCTTTGACATTTATGTCGGCAAGAACAACTATCAGAACGAGGAACTGACCTTTAAGATCGCGACCGGAAATGACTGGTGGTTCCATGCCAAGGACATGCCGGGTTCCCATGTGATTGTGAAATCGGACGGCCGGGAACTTCCGGACAGCACTTTCGAGGAAGCCGCTTCTCTTGCCGCATGGTATTCACGGGGACAGAAAAGCGACAAGGTGGAAGTGGATTATATTCAGAAGAAGCATGTAAAGAAAACGGCAGGAGGCCCTCCGGGTTTCGTCATTTACCACACCAACTGGTCCATGATGGTAAAACCGAAGCAGGAAATCTGACCGGAACTGCGTGCTGAAGCTGCAGCAGCCTGTAACCTTATAATTAAAGTACCGGATTCGGAGCGCATAAACTCCGATTCCGGTACTTTTCATCTATCCTGACAGCCGTAAATTCACCGTTGCCTTAACTTAAATTTCTTTCAGCATCGTCTCATGGACGGCGCGGATGAAATCCTCCGTGTCAAGGACCGTCTTGTTCTCCAGTTTCGAGATCAGGGCAAGGTCTTTAGTCATCTTTCCGCTCTCGATCGTTTCAATCGTCGCCTTTTCCAGAACGGACGCAAACTTTACCAGATCTTCGATTCCGTCCAGTTCGCCCCTCTTTTTCAGGGCGCCGCTCCAGGCAAAAATGGTTGCCACGGAATTGGTCGAAGTCTTTTCCCCCTTCAGGTACTTGTAATAATGGCGCTGCACGGTACCGTGAGCCGCTTCGTATTCGAAATAGCCGCGCGGGCTTACCAGCACCGAAGTCATCATGGCCAGCGAACCGAAAGCGGAGGAAAGCATATCGCTCATAATGTCTCCGTCATAGTTCTTCATTGCCCATACAAACCCGCCCTCGGATTTCATGACACGTGCAAGAGCGTCATCGATCAGCGTGTAAAAGTACGTGATCCCGGCCGCTTCGAATTTCTTCCGGTATTCCTTTTCGAAAAGATCCGAAAAAATATCCTTGAACCGGTGATCGTACGTTTTTGAGATTGTGTCCTTTGAGGCAAACCAGAGGTCCTGCTTCACCGACAGAGCATATTCAAAGCAGCTGCGGGCAAAATCGGCAATGGAATCATCCAGGTTATGAACTCCCTGCACAATACCGGGGCCCTTGAACTCATGGATGAGCGCCTTTGTCTGCGTGCCGTCTTCTGCCGTAAAGACCAGTTCTGCCCTTCCCGGGCCGGGAATCCGCATTTCCGTATTCTTATAAATGTCCCCGTAGGCATGACGGGCGATCGTGATCGGTTTTTTCCAGTTGCTGACGCAGGGATCTATCCCTTTTACGATGATCGGCACACGGAAAACGGTTCCGCCGAGTATGGAACGAATGGTCCCGTTCGGGCTCTTCCACATTTCCTTCAGACCGTATTCGCTGACACGGGCCGCATTCGGCGTGATCGTGGCGCACTTTACGGCGACGCCGTATTTGATTGCCGCATAAGCGGAATCCTTTGTGACCTGATCATCCGTTTCATCCCTGTGTTTCAGCCCCAGATCGTAATACTCCGTTTTCAGATCCACATGCGGAAGGATCAGTTCATCCTTGATCATCTTCCATATGATGCGCGTCATCTCATCCCCGTCCATTTCGACAAGGGGTGTCTTCATCATGATCTTATTCATGCTTTTTCTCCGTGATGGCGGAAATACCGCCCATGTATAGCCTCAAGACCTCGGGAATCCTTACGCTTCCGTCCGCCTGCAGGTTGTTTTCCAGAAAGGCAATCAGCATCCTCGGCGGTGCCACGACCGTATTGTTCAGCGTATGGGCAAGATATTTGTTCCCGTCCGCACCTTTGATGCGGATCTTCAGTCTTCTTGCCTGCGCGTCTCCCAGGTTGGAACAGCTTCCGACTTCGAAATATTTTTTCTGTCTCGGGCTCCAGGCTTCCACGTCGCAGGACTTTACCTTCAGATCTGCCAAGTCGCCGGAACAGCATTCCAGCGTTCTTACGGGAATATCCATGGATCTGAAAAAGTCCACCGTATTCTTCCAGAGTCTGTTGTACCAGGTCATGGAATCCTCCGGTTTGCAGATCACGATCATTTCCTGTTTTTCAAACTGATGGATCCGGTATACGCCGCGCTCTTCTATTCCGTGCGCTCCCTTTTCCTTCCGGAAACAGGGGGAATAGGAAGTCAGAGTGAACGGCAGCTTTTCCTCATCATTCACGGTATCGATGAACTTCCCGATCATGGAATGTTCGCTCGTACCGATCAGATAGAGATCCTCCCCTTCGATCTTATACATCATGGCATCCATTTCCGGGAAGCTCATGACGCCGGTCACCACATCCGAATGGATCATGTAGGGCGGTATGCAGTAAGTAAATCCGCGGTCGATCATGAAATCGCGGCCGTAGGAAAGAACGGCCGAATGAAGTCTTGCGATATCCCCCATCAGATAATAGAAACCGTTTCCGGCAACCTTATGCGCACTGTCCAGATCAAGCCCGCCCAGCCTTTCCATGATATCCGTATGGAAGGGAATTTCAAAATCGGGCACCTTCGGCTCGCCGAAGCGCTCGATCTCCACATTCTCGGTGTCGTTTTTGCCGATGGGAACGGAAGGGTCTATGATCTGCGGGATCACCATCATGTCTTTTCTGACTTTTTCCGCAAGTTCGGTTTCCTTCGGTTCCAGTGCGGATAGTTTTGCATTGATATCAGACACCTGCTTTTTAACGGCTTCTGCCTCGTCCTTTTTACCCTGGCCCATCAGGGCGCCGATCTGTTTGCTGATCCTGTTCCGGTCTGCCCTTAATGTATCCGCTTCTGTCTGAATTTTTCTGGATTCCTCGTCCAGCCTGATCACTTCATCGACCAGCGGAAGCTTTTCATCCTGAAATTTTTTCCGTATATTCTCCTTTACGGCTTCCGGGTTTTCCCTGAGAAATCTGATGTCTATCATTATTATCCCCCTGCTTTTTTCTGCATTCAGGCAAATATTATACAACGAAAATACGGGACGGACAAGTTCAGTGAAGGATTGCCCCGAGGGCTCCGTAGGAAATGACGGCCATGATAAAGGTCGCGATCAGGATCCCGAGGAAGATGGAAAGAATGGCTTTGCCGAATTTCATTTCCATAAGGCTTGCCACAAGCGCACCTGTCCAGCCGCCCGTTCCCGGAAGCGGGACGCCGACAAACAGCATAAGGCCGACGAACTCTCCGTTGGAAATTCCTTTGGATTTGTTTATGGCCCGCTTTTCCATTTTTTCGATGAACGGTCTTGACCATTTGAACCGTTTGAGCCAGGCAAATATCTTTTTGATGAAGAGAAGAAGAAACGGAATGGGAAGCGCGTTCCCGACAATGCTGATCGGAATTGCCTTCCATATATTGAGATTAAGGAGAGATGCCACAAGAAGTCCTCCGCGGCATTCCAGTATGGGTATCATCGAAACAATGAATACAACTGCTTCCTTGGAAATTTTCTGTCCGAGCGTACCGGCAAACCAGCTTGCAAGACTGTTCATTCGTTTTATTCCCTTTTCCCGGTTCTGTCGGCTGTTTCCATGAGGATAATTCCGGCATTCCCGCTTTTTTCAAAATCGATCATTCCTTCCTCTGATATCAGCTCATTGCTGACCGTAAGAGAAGGGGACGTTGTTGCATCCATGGTAAAATCCTCCAGCGGATACCGGAAGCCCTGAAGGGACAGCCCGTTTATCCTGCCGCCAGCAGCAAAAAGAGAAATGTATTTCCCCCACTGTTCTTCCTTCGCCAGTCTGAAAGGTCCTTCGGGGATGCAGCGGATCCGGTTCTGTTCATCCAGAAGAACGACCGTCATTCCCTTAGTGGCATAATAATACGTAAGAAGGATATTGCAGAAAGCATGATCCGCTCTTCCTCCGAGTGCGCCGATCACCCATGCATTGCGGCACCCTTTCTGAAGCAGCATGTCCAGCGTGAATTCCAGGTCGGAAGCGTCCTTTACGGGATTGAGTTTCCTTACGGAAACCCTTTCGCAGTTTATATATTGCGAAAGAACGGACGGGTCCACCGTGTCAAAATCCCCCACAAGAAGATCAGGGCAGAAACCAGCTTCATCCAGAGCCGCAAGGCCGGCATCGGCCGCCGCAATAAAAGCGCCGGGATGTCCGTCCAGAATTCTCTTTGCGAATCCGGGCCCTGTTTCTCCTCCGGCTGCCACCACGGCATTCCGGATATCATGATTTCCGTTCATAGTCCCCTATCTCTTTCATAAGAACGGATACGTTTTCCTCTATGTCTCCGCTGAAAACCGCAGAACCTGCCACAATATTGTCCGCTCCCGCTTCCAGTACCGTTTTCAGCGTATCGGGGTTAATCCCGCCGTCTACCTGAATGGACAGGTTCGGATTGACCATGTCCGCCGTCTTCCGAAGTTTCTTTATTTTCTCCGTGCAGTAGGGAATGTATTTCTGTCCTCCGAAACCGGGATTCACCGACATGATCAGTACCATGTCCGTTTCTGGAAGGATTTCCTCCAGAACGGAAACCGGTGTTGCCGGATTTAAAGCCACCCCGGCCTTTTTTCCGGCATCGCGGATCAAACGCAGCGCCCTGTCAAGATGAATGCTTGCCTCCGCATGCACGGTGATGATGTCGGCGCCTGCCTTTATGAAGTCTTCTATCTTGCTTTCCGGCTCCGTGACCATCATATGGACATCGAGGATCATATCGCAGTTTTTCCGGATGGATTTCAGCACCGGAATGCCGAACGAAATATTCGGTACAAAGACACCGTCCATGACATCAAAATGGAGAGCTTTGATTCCCGATTTTTCAAGGATGCCGATCTGCTCTCCAAGTCTCGTGAAATCCGATGATAAAAGTGACGGTGAAAGAATGACCTTGTTCATGTATATCTTCTCCTTTCGGAATTTTCTTTCAGAAGCCTGATATAGCTTTCATAGCGGGATTTCGGAATTGTGCCTTCTTCCACCGCTTTTTTTACGGCGCAGCCGGGTTCCGACAGATGCCGGCATCCCGTAAATCTGCATTTTCCTTCCAGTTCAAGGATTTCGGGAAAGAACTCCCGCAGGGAATCCGCTGTAAAAAGTTCCGGCGTCACGGATGCAAAGCCGGGCGTATCGCACAGATAGGTATTCTCCCCGAGACAGAAAAACTCGGAATGTCTCGTTGTCTGTTTTCCTCGTTCTATTTTCCTGCTGATGCTTCCGGTAACCATGGAAGCTTCGGGGCAGAGCAGATTGGTCAGAGAAGATTTTCCGACGCCGGACGGTCCGGCAAGAACAACCGTTTTCCCCTGTATGAAATTTTTTAGTTCCTTTATACCTTCGCCGTTTACCGTACTGGTGAACAGGGCCCTGTAGCCTGCCCTGCGGTAGATCTTTTCATATTCTTCCAGAATATTCCCGGATGCGGGCGTCAGATCCGTCTTATTCCATACGATGACAGCCGGAACATTCCGCTGCATCATCGTGATCAGATACTGATCCAGCAGAAAAAGCCCGGGATCCGGTTTCCTGACCGAAAAAACGACCATGGCAAGATCCACGTTGCTGACGGCGGGACGGATCAGTTCATTCTTTCTCGGAAAAATATCCGTAATACTGGAATCGTTCTCCGCATTTTCCGGACATTCGATACTGACCCTGTCTCCCACGAGAGGCTTGATCTTTTCCCTGCGGAAAATCCCCTTTGCCCGGCAGGTATATATTTTTCCGTCGGACTCCACTTCATAGAACCCGCCGACTCCTTTTATTATGATTCCGTTCATCCGCTACTGCACCTTGAAGAACTGGACATCATAGCTCTTTAAGACCGAGTTGTCGTCTTCCTTGACGATTTCCACTACACCAGTGTCTATTCCATAAACACCCTCAATTGATTTGAACCTGACCGGAAGGATGGTATCCCCTGTCACGGTTCTCGGTTCCATGAGAACCTTATAAACTGCCTGTCCGTTTACCGTCTGTTTCAGACGGATCATGACCTTGAAGCTTGTCGTATTGGAGCCGGGTCCGATCAGATCGGAAAGTTTATAGGTATTGTCGATGGAAGCGATGTACTTGTATCCGCCGGAATCCTGGCCGATCGATTCCACCGTCTGCGATTCCTGCGTGCTCTGCGCGGGGCCGCTGCTCAGCGTATATCCGACCGTACTTCCTGCATCTGCTTCGGAGTCGGCTGCAATGTCCTGCGCCATGACCGTTCCCGCCGGTACGGTATTGCTGGGAGAAATCTTGGCTTTCCCCGGTACGAATCCGGCATCGGTCAGTTTTCCGATGGCAATTTCTTCCGTGACACCGGTTATGTTCGGCACTTTCTTCTTTTCGGTTTCCTTGCCCTTGCTGATTAAAAGAGTTACCACGGCGTTCTTTGCCGCCTTGTCCGGCGTAAAGCTGATCACCTTTCCCGTTTCGACCGTATCGCTGTATTCTTCCGTCATGTTCACGGTCAGCCCCTGTGCTTCCAGAGCCGTCTTGGCATCGTTCCCCGTCATAGTGGCTATTCCAAGCTTGCTCAGATCGATCTTGTTGCTTCCCAGGCTCACCGTCACGTTTACCTTGGAATATTTGGAGACAATTTTCCCCGCTTCGGGGTCCTGCGACATAACCAGTCCTTTGTCAAACTGATCAGAGTAGTTTCCGCCGGATACGACCATCTGAAGGCCTGCATCTTTCAGTTTCCCTTCCGCCTCATCCTGGCTTGAACCGATCACGTAGGGCATGTAGGTTTCCTTGTCCGTAATGCTGGAGGATTCCTGCGCGGTACTGCTGCTGTCCGAACTGGTTGCTCTCTCACCGATCATTCCGGAAACCTTGAGAAGCATGAAAAGAATTGCCGCAGCCGCCAGAATGGCAACCGTAATGCCGACGCCGGTAATGATGCTTCCCACCCGCGGCGACTTTTCTTCCTTTTCATCCGTCTTCGTTCCCTGTAACCTTCCGGGCTTTCTTTCTTTCCCGGCAACGGAGCGGATCGCATTCAGATCTTTTTTATCCATGACGATCGTGTCGCCGTCAAGCCCGCTCACGGCAGGCGCTCCGGCAAAGACCGGCGATTCGTCGGGACTGATAAGAGATTTTTTCAGATCGGTTATCACGTCCTGTATCTTCTGATACCGGTCCGCGGGATTCTTTTCCGTGCATTTTAAGATGATCTCTTCCGTGCTGACGGGAACATCCGGATTGTAGACGCTGGGCGGCGTCATGGTTTCCTCCAGATGGGCAAGCGCGACGGAGACCGTGTTATCGCCTTCAAACGGCAGCCTGCCGGTCACCATTTCATACATGGTAATGCCGAGAGAATAGATATCGCTTCTCTCGTCCGTCACAAGATTTTTTGCCTGTTCGGGGGAAATGTAATGAACGCTTCCGATCACCGTGGAATTAATGGTCTGGGACGACGCCGCTCTGGCTATCCCGAAGTCCGCCACTTTGACCTTGCCGTCATTTGACAGAATGATATTCTGGGGCTTGATGTCCCGGTGGATGATATGCCTTGCATGGGCTGCGCCTATCCCGGAAGCAACCTGAATGGCAATTCCCGTGGCTTCGTTGATATCAAGATGGCCCTTCTTTTCAATATAATTTTTCAGGGTGATCCCTTCGATCAGTTCCATCACGATGTAATGAACGTTCTCTTCATCCACGACATCATAGATGTTGACGATATTCGGATGGGAAAGCCCGGCTGCGGCCTGTGCCTCCATCTTGAATTTTCTGACGAAGGTTCCGTCGGAGCAGAATTCCTCCTTCAGCACCTTGATGGCAACGAAACGGTTCAGCGTATGGTCCTTTGCCTTGTAGACTTCGGACATTCCGCCTGCGCCGATCTGTTCTATTATCTCATAGCGGTTCTGGAGATAGGTACCGGGCCTCAGGATCATGATGCTTCCTCCCTTCCCGGAGAAGCAATCAGAATGACCGATATATTGTCCGTTCCGCCTTTTTCATTTGCATCGGAGATCAGTTTTTCCGCGGCATCCTTAAGACTTTCCGAACCGGAGATCACGCTGTCTATCTCCTCGTCCGAAAGCATATTGGTAAGACCGTCGGAACAGAGCATGACGACATCGCTCTTTTTCAGATGCATTTCAAAGATGTCGATATCAACGTTCATCCCTATTCCCACGGCACGGGTTATGATGTTCTTGTTGTTATTGTAAGCGGAACTCCCGCGTTTCATGCGGCCTGCATCGACCATTTCCTCCACAAAGGAATGGTCGCGCGTGATCTGCTGGAATTTATGGCCGGCCACATACAGCCTGCTGTCGCCGACATTGAAAACATAGAGAGTGCTTTTTTCGATAAAGGCAGCCACAAGAGTACTTCCCATTCCGGCAAGTTCCGGATTGGAAAGAGACTCCCTGTAAAGTTCCTCGTTGGCACTTTCTATGGCCTTCCTGAGTACGGCCACATGTTCTCCGGTTCCGCTTTTCCCGACGCGGTCGGCAATCTTTTCGATCAGGGTTCTGGAACAGTAATCCCCCGCCTGATGACCGCCCATTCCGTCGGCAAGAAGAAACAGATCCGGAAGCACACCGATCTTACCGGCTGACATGTAGACCATATCCTGATTCAGCCGGCGGACTTTCCCTTTGTCTGAGAGTGCTACAGCATTCAGCATAGAATAAAATTTCCCTTCATGACTCTTTGTAATGCCTGCGCAGCTGGCCGCAGGCGCCGTCTATGTCACGGCCCAATTCTCTTCTAATAGTAACATTTATTCCGTTCTTTTCAAGACAATCCCTGAAAATTCCGACTGCCCCGGGTGCGGATTCACGGAAATTTCTCTCCTCCACCGGATTGACCGGAATCAGATTTACAAGGCCGTGCATATGTTTTAAAAGGTGCGAAAGTTCCTCGGCATTCTCCCGGCTGTCGTTCACGCCCGAGACCAGACTGTATTCAAAAGTGACTCTCCGTCCGGTCTTTGTGAAGTAGGTACTGCAGGCGGAAAGGATTTCCTCGATGGTATACGAATTTGCAACCGGCATGAGTTCTTTCCTGATCTTGTCATTCGGTGCGTGCAGGGAAAGCGCAAGCGTGATCTGCAGGCCCTCTTCCGAAAGGCGGATCATGTTCGGCACAATCCCGCATGTGGAAACCGTGATGTTCCTTTGACTGATATTCAGTCCGTTTTCATCGCTGACCATATGGATGAAGCGGATGAGATTTTCATAATTGTCCATCGGTTCACCGGATCCCATGACAACAATGTTGGACACGCGTTCACCGATATCTTCTTCGATCCTGTAAATCTGATCCAGCATTTCTCCGGCCGTCAGGTTCCGAACAAGCCCGTCTATGGTGGAGGCGCAGAAACGGCATCCCATCCTGCACCCTACCTGGGAACTGATACAGACGCTGTTTCCGTGATGATACCGCATCATAACACTTTCAATCCTGTTCCCGTCCGGAAGTTCAAACAGATATTTGTGCGTATCATCCAGTTTTGAAATCTGCACCGTCACTTTTCTCAGCGGTGTCAGATAAAATTCTTCTTTCAGCTTTCCGCGAAGCTGTATGGAAAGATTCGTCATCGCGTCAAAGGACACTGCCTTTTTCCGGTGGACCCATTCATAGACCTGTCCCGCCCGGAAGGAAGGTTCGCCCCATTCCTTCAGAATATCGCCGGTTTCCTTAAGCGTCATTGCCCTTAATTCCCTCATGAAAGTTTCCTCCTGAAAGCAGAGATAAAGAATCCGTCGCAGGGATGTATGCCGGGAAGAAGCTGAAGGTAACCCTCTGCCAGCGTTTCCGCATGCGGAAGATGCGGCAGTATGCCCGTAAGATCAGTCGGTTCAAAATCACCGTGCGTATCCAGAAAACGTGACCGGTTCTTTTCATTCTCTTCAGGGTCAATGGTGCATGTTGAAAAAATCATTCTGCCGCCCGGTTTCACATAGCGGCATACGTTATTCAGGATTTCCTTCTGCTTCACGGAAAGAGAAATTAGCATATCAGGACTGACATGCATCTTGATATCCGGCTTGGATCCGATCATGCCCAGCCCCGAACACGGCAGATCAGCCAGAACGGCGTCCGCCTTTCCGCTCAGTTCTTCGCGGAACACGCAGGCATCCGATACTTCCGTACGGATATTTTTAAAACCCGACCTGCCAATATTTCCGTCAATGGCAGCCGTCTTTTCCGCGCTGACATCCATTGCCAGGATATCTCCGGTCCCGTTCATGATATCCGCGGCTTCCAGGCTTTTTCCTCCGGGAGACGCGCAGACGTCAAACACCGTTTCTCCTTCTTTTAAATCCGCCGCGATCACGGCAAGAACGGAGCTTAAATCCTGCACAGCGGCAGCGCCGCTTTTTAAAAGAGGCAGGTCAAAAAGACTGGTGAAACCTGAAACATACAGAATGTTATCGAGATACGGCGAATACGTGATCTCCGCCTGTTTCTCCGTTTCCCGGATCATTTCTTTTTTTGCTTCTTCGGAACTGAAAAAGGAGCGGTTCAGTCTGATGCAGACTTTCTGCGGCTCCAGAAAAGTCTTCAGAACGGTTTCCGCCGTTTCACGGGAACTCTCCGTGCACAGGAGCCTTACCATCCAGTCCGGCACGGAATAACGGAAACTCATGTCGCTGCTTTCCCGTATGGACTGTTTTATTTTTTCCCGGTCATGTGCCATATGCCTTGTCACGCCGTTTACAAAGCCGCTCAGTCCGTAAAGGCCGCGCTTTTTTGTAAGTTTTACCGCCTCATTGCAGACAGCCATATCCGGGATCTTATCCATATGGAGGATCTGACAGGCGGAAAGCCTCAGGATATTTCGGATGACAGGCTTCATCTTTGAAACGCGCACCGTGCTGTAGCGTTCAAGGATGCGGTCCGTCTGATCCATATATTCCAGTGTGCCGTGAAGAAGGCGCGTTAAAAAGGAACGGTCTCGGAAATCCATCCATCCGTACTTGGAAAGAGCCTCTCCGAGAACGACCTGAAGAAACCGGCCTTTTCCCTCGATCTCCGTCATACAGTCCAAAGCAATGCTTCTCGGGGAAACTTCAGTCACGGTCTCTTCTGCCTCCGAACAGGATAAACAGACGCAGCAGCTGAAGAAGGGCGGATGCCGCAGCAGCCACATAGGTCAGCGCGGCCGCACTCAGGACACTTCTTGCCTCTTCTTCCTCTTCCGGCGGCAGGATGCCGGTACTGTTTAACTGGACAAGCGCACGGTGGCTCGCGTTGTATTCCACAGGCAGCGTGATCAGCTGAAAAAGAACGGCAAGTGAAAACAGGAACACGCCGATCTCCATCACGCGGTACCCGAAGACGGAACCGCTCTGTGCAAGAATGAGCCCGATGATGATCATTGGCCAGCTGATCCCGGAACCGAAGGAAGCCACCGGTGCAAAAGCCGAACGCACTCTGAGCGGAAAATATCCGTTGTGGTCCTGGATGGCGTGACCGCATTCATGGGCGGCAACACCGAGAGCCGCCACGGAATCCGAATGGCAGATCACTTCCGAAAGGTTCACCGTCTTATCCGCCGGATTGTAATGGTCCGTGAGCTGCCCCGCTACCGGTTTTACCTGTACATCGTAGATCCCGTTGGCGGAAAGGATTCTTTTCGCCACTTCTTCGCCGGTCAGTCCCGAAGAACTTTTAATCTGTGAATACCTTGCAAAAGTGCTCTGCAGCTTTGCGGAAGCGATCATCGTTATAATGACGCCGATGATCACAAGAATATATGTCGCATCTCCAAAATACATATTGCCCTCCTGTGCTTTTAATGAGACGACAGTTCGGCTTTCCCGCTCAGAATATCCCCCTCTTTCATCCGGCAGCCTCTGAGGAAATCGGCAGCAGGCATTCTCTTTTTCCCTTCCGCCTGAACTTCATCAAGGGAAAGAATGCTGCCGGACCCCGCCTGTACCAGAATGATTTCCTTTTCTGCTTTCAGGACAGTCCCTGTTTTCACTCCGACATTATTTTTTCCGTTTTCCGGATGGCATTTCCATATCTTCAGCTGTCTTCCGTTCCAGAAGGTAAACGACCCGGGCCACGGGTCAAATGCCCTTACCTTTCTTTCGGTTTCCGCGGCATCCTTTTTCCAGTCGATCTCTCCCATTTCCTTTGTCAGCATAGAAGCATATCCGGTGGAAGAATCCCCCTGTTTTCTCGGAACGATGCTGCCGCTTTCCAGTCCCTTAAGCGTATCCAGTATGGCTTCGGCCCCCAGAACGGTAAGTTTGTCAAAAAGGGAGCCTCCCGTTTCCGTACTGCCGATCGGGATCTTATACTGTTTCAGGATATCGCCCGTATCCAGCCCTTCGTCCATTTTCATGGTCGTGATCCCGGTTTCTTTTTTACCGTCCAGGATGGCCCACTGGATGGGAGCTGCACCGCGATAATCCGGAAGAAGGGAAGCGTGGATGTTCACACAGCCCATAGGCGGAACGGCAAGGATTTCCGGCGGAAGAATTTTCCCGTATGCCGCAACAACGGCAATATCCGCCCCGTATGACTTTATTTTATGCCAGAGCTCCGGGTCTTTCATCTTCAACGGCTGCAGCACAGGAATATTGTGTTTTAATGCTTCCGCCTTGACCGGCGGAACGCTCATTTCATGCCCGCGTCCCTTCGGTTTGTCCGCTCTGGTCAGAACGCATGCGATCTCATGCCCCGCGCCGATCAGGGCGGTCAGGGGCGACACCGCAAAATCAGGCGTACCCATATAAATGATCTTCATGATTTCCGGTCTTCCGTTTCCGGTTCCTCTTCCGTTTCCGGTTCCTCTTCCGTTTTCTGTTCTTCTTTTTCCAGTTCCGAGTTGTCGATCAGTTCACCCTCAACGAGGTCCACGTACAGTTCCCCTTTCAGATGGTCCAGTTCATGGCAGATGCAGCGGGCCAGAAGGCCTTCCGCGTCGATCGTGTAAGGTTTCATGTTTTCATCCAGGGCTTCCGCGATCACATGCTCCGGGCGCTTTACCACGCCGGACTTTCCCGGGACGCTCAGGCATCCTTCATAGCCTGTCTGTTCGCCTTCTTCTTTCGTGATTTTGGGATTGATCAGCACATAAGGGTGCTCTTCTTCCACTTCAATCACCACAATCTGCTTTAAAACGCCGACCTGCGGTCCTGCGAGCCCCACTCCGGACGCTTCATGCAGAGTATCGAACATATCCGAGATCAGCTCTTTCACCCTCGGTGTCATTTCTCTGACCGGTTTTGCCGCTTTGGTCAGGATCGGATCCCCGATCGTCCTGATTTCTCTCAGTGCCATTGATGTTCCTCCGTCCATTCCCCTCAATCAGGGTTTCTGCTATGCAAAATCGTACAGTACGGATATTCCTTCCGGGCATCCTTCTCTGAATTCCTGTTCCGCCCGGTTTTTGATTCCTAACAGTATATCATAGGAAGCATGTTTTATGTAGATACATTTCCTGTAATAATCGTGTATTTTGTAGATACCGGCCCTTGCCGGACCAATGATCATGACTTCTTCCTTTTCTTTTACAATACTGCCGGCTGCTTTCCCGACGATCAGGAGATACCGCTCCGCAGCTCTCTGCAGCTTCTGCTCGTTCACGGAGGAAATCTGCACGGTCAGAATGTGCACCCTTGGCGGATAATTTCCGATCTCCCGGTAGGCTAGTTCGTTCCGGACGAAATCCCCGTAGTCCTGGGCAGCGGCATCCCGGATGGCGTAATGGTCCGGACGGTATGTCTGAATGACCACATCCCCGCCGCTTTTCCCTCTGCCGGCTCTTCCAGCCGCCTGCGTCAGAAGCTGAAAAGTCTTTTCCGCACTGTCAAAGGAACTGACATACAGCTCCGTGTCGGCCGCCACAATCCCGACCAGCGTTACATTCGCGATATCATGGCCTTTCACAACCATCTGCGTTCCGATCAGGATATCCGCCTTCCCGGAGGCAAATTCCGAAAGGATGTCATACCCGGCATCCTTTTTTGCGGTTGCGTCCGCATCCATCCGGAGGATGCGGGCATCGGGAAACATTTTCCCGGCAAGCTTTTCCAGTTTCTGCGTTCCTGTTCCGAATCCTGCAATATAAGGTGAGCCGCAGGTCGGACATTCCGACGGCATTGGGATTTCGTATCCGCAGTAATGACACCGGAGCATCCCGTCCGCATGAAGCGTCAGCGTGACATCGCAGTGCGGACATTTAACGGCATTACCGCAGGACCTGCAGGAAACGAAGTTGGAATAGCCCCTGCGGTTCATAAACAGGATGACCTGTTCTTTTCTGTCCAGTCTTTCACGGATCATTCTCTGAAGAAGACGGCTGAAGACCGACCGGTTTCCTTCCTTCAGCTCCGTCCGCATATCCACGACATGCGTTGCTGCCAGAGCCGCTCCCTTCACGGCACGCTGCGTCAGCGTAAGCATCGTATAAATTCCGTTCTTCGCTTTCAGGTAAGATTCAACGGAAGGCGTCGCACTTCCCAGAACCACGGATGCGCCGGTCTGCCTGGCGCGCTGCTCCGCAATTTCCCTCGTGTCGTAACGCGGCACGGTATCGTTCTTATAGGCGCTGTCATGCTCTTCATCCAGGATCACAAGACCCAGACGGGCAAAAGGCGCAAAGACAGCGGACCTGGGGCCCACCATGATATCGGCCTTTCCTTCCTGCACCTTTTTGAACTGCGCGTATTTTTCACCGGCGGAAAGTCTGGAATGAACAATGGCGACCCTGTCCCCGAAGGCACAGCAGAGTCTCGCAAGCGTCTGGTAAGTCATGGAAATTTCCGGGATGAGTAGGATAGCCTGCTTTTTTTCATTCAGGATTGTGCGGATCATTTCGATATAGACTTCCGTTTTGCCGCTTCCCGTAATTCCGTTCAGCAGATAGACCCTGTTTTTCCCGTCTTTGATATCATTCTGAAATATCCGGATTGCCTTCTCCTGTTCCGCATTCGGTTTTAATTCCGGATTTGAAAAAACGCCGGTTTTCTCCGGCAGTCCGTGCGTGCTTTCTTTTCTGCTCTTTACCTTTTTCTTTACGGGGAGCACCGTCATGAGAGCCTGATTCAGCATACACCCGTAATGGACATGCATCCAGAAAGCCAGCCGGATCAGATCCTGTACGGCAGGAAGCCCCTTTTCCGAAATGCCGGAAATTTCCTTGATCTTTTCCGGATCTATTCCGGTGCCGGGATCTGTCCTTACGGCGATCACGTATCCCTGCCTTCTGACATTGCCCGACCCGAACGGGACCATGACCGGATAGCCGGTCATGACCTTGTCCTTTAAGTCTTCCGGAACCGCATAGGTAAACGGCCGGTCCACGTTCTCATGTGTGATGTTGATGATGACATCCGCAAACAGTCTGTTATGCATGGCCTGTGAGTTTATCCGCGATGGAAGAAAGTTTCATGCTGTTGGAGCCTTTCAGAAGAACGGCATCCCCCGGTTTTATGTATTCCCGGATGTCTCTTTCCAGCGCCGCATGATCCTGAAATTCATGAATTTCAATTTCACCGGATCCCTTTCCGGCATCCCGGACTCCTTCCGCGATCTTCTCTGCGGATTTTCCCAATGTCAGAAGGATATCCGTCTTTTTCCCTTCCGCCAGATAAGTTCCCATCTCATAATGGAGCCTGTCCGTGTCCTGTCCCAGTTCCTTCATATCGGCAAGGACGGCAATCTTTCTGCCTTCCGGGGCAATATTGTTCAGAATATCGATCGCAGCCTTCATGGAAGAAGGGCTTGCGTTATAGGTGTCGTCGATTACGGTGTAGCCGGATACGTTGAATATCTGCTGCCTGTGGGCAAAACCCGTAAAACCGGAAAGCACTTCGGCAGCCGCTTCGGGATCCACGCCATAGGCATCCGCCACTGTCAGGGCCGCCATGGCATTCAGGACCTGATGTTCCCCGTATACATGCAGCGAAACATTGACGGTCTTATCGCCGATATGCGCATGGAACACGGCACAGCCGTTCACAAGACGGATATCGTCCGCCCAGTTTCCCTTTCCCGGTGTAGTTCCGTAATACACGACAGGATGGCCTTTTTCCGCAGTACAGTCGCGCAGCATGTCATCGTCGCCGTTTAAGAACAGCGTGCCGCCTTCCTCCATCCCGTCCTGGATTTTCATTTTTTCCGCCCGTATGTTTTCCCGGGAACCGAGCTGGCCTATGTGCGCCGTTCCGATATTGGTCACAAGGGCGCACGCCGGACGTACCATATGGCTTAATCGCGTCATCTCCCCGGGAAAGCTCATTCCCATTTCGATCACGCCGACCTGATCTTTTTCATCGATCTCCAGAAGCGTCAGCGGAACGCCGATCTGGCTGTTGTGATTTTCCTTTGTCCGGAACACACGGTATCCCGCAAAAAGCGCATACGCCACCATTTCCCGCGTGGTTGTTTTCCCCACGCTTCCCGTAACGCCGATCAGCGGGATATGGATCCTGTTCCTGTAGCAGACGGCAAGATCCTTTAATGCCTGCACTGTATCCTTTACGCGGATCACCGCCATTCCGTCCTGACCGGGAATATACCCGTTGTCGAAGCGGATATCCTCGGAAATAAAAGCGGCAACCGCTTCGTCCCTTTCCACGTCCGGCAGGAACCGGTGCGCGTCGGTGTTCTCGCCTATAACCGGTACGAAAAGGGTTTCCCCTCTGCAGATATCGCGGGAATCCGTGCTGACATGCGTCACCTTTCCGCCGTTGTCATTCAGCACGGTTCCGTGAACCGCTTCTGCGATCTCCGCAATCCCCATTGGCATCATGATGTAAGTTTTCCCCTTTTCCTCAGTTCTCCGATTGCTTCCTCTACGACCTCGCGGTCCAGAAAATGATGTCTTTCGCCGTTGATTTCCTGGTAGTCCTCGTGGCCTTTTCCGATCACCGCGATCATGTCTCCGGGCTTTGCGTTTTCAATGGCATAAAAGATCGCATCCCTGCGGTCCGGAATTTCGATATAGTTTCCCCCGGTTTTCTTCAGGCTTCCCGTGATATCCGCTATGATATCCTCTGTCTTTTCAAACCTGGAGTTGTCGGCGGTGACAATGGAAAGATCCGCCTTCTCCCCGCCTATCCTTCCCATGGAATAGCGCCTGTCCCTGGCACGGTTTCCGCCGCAGCCGAAAACAACGACCAGTCTTCCCGGCTTATACTGCCTTAAGGTATCCAGAAGGCTTTCCATGCTGACCGCATTGTGCGCATAATCGATCAGCACCTTGAAGCTGCCGGAATAGGCAATCTCCATTCTTCCGTTCACACGAATGTCCTTCAGTCCGTTCTTCAGGGTGTCTTCAGAAAGCCCGAGCATGTACCCGGCCGACAAAGCGGCAAGCGCATTATATGCATTGAATTCGCCGGGTATCCCGACCAGGCATTCCATGCTGTCTTTCGGCGTGCAGAAAAGAAACTTCAGCCCCACGAAAATGCCTTCCGAAATGCATTCGATATTTTCCATCCTGAAATCCGATTTTCCCTTCTCGGAAAAAGTACTGATCTCCGGACATCCGGCATTTTTAAGAACATAGTCCGCATGTTCATCGTCTGTATTGACAAGGCCTTTTCTGCACTGAAGGAAAATTCTGGTCTTGCAGTCGATATATTCCTGAAAATCTCTGTGTTCGTCCGGTCCGATATGATCCGGCGAAATATTCGTGAAAATGCCGATATCAAAGGTAATGGCATCCGTCCTGTGCAGTTTGATCCCCTGGCTGGATACCTCCATGACCATATAGCGGCATCCCCTCTTTACCATATCCGCAAAAGCTTCCTGCAGATCATAGGAACCCGGCGTGGTATTAAGAGTCGGCGTATGCGTATCCCCTATGAATATCCCGTTGGTGCCTATCATACCTGTCATTTTATTTTCATGCATGAGAAGCGAACGGATCATGTGCGTGGTTGTCGTTTTCCCTTTGGTCCCGGTCACGCCGATGCAGGTCATTTTCCGTGAAGGGAAATCAAACCATGCGGCAGACAGAAGCGCCAGCGCGCTCCGGCTGTCCTTTACCGAAATGACCGTTACGCCCTCCGGATATTCGCATTTCCGGCTTACAACTATGACCTTTGCTCCCTTTGCCGCAATCTCCGAAATAACGTCATGGGAGTCAAAACCGGCTCCCTTCTGACAGACAAAAAGACATCCCGGCTCAATTTTTCTGGAATCATAGCAAAGGGAAGACACATCCGAAGATGCGTCTCCCTTTATCAGTTCATATTCAAAACCTGCTGTCTCTGCTTTTCTGATCAGCTGCATATTTCCTCCGGTTAACGGATACGATTTTCAGAACAGGCCCGTGATCTGACCGTTTGCGTCCACATCGATATCATAGGCAGCCGGATGTTTGGGAAGCCCCGGCATGGTCATGATAGACCCCGTGACTGCGACAACAAATCCGGCGCCGGCGGAAACATAGGCTTCCCTGACATGAATGCTGAAATGTTCGGGTCTGCCGAGTTTTGCCGGATCATCCGAAAGAGAATACTGCGTTTTGGCCATGCAGACGGGAAGAGAGGAAAAGCCCAGTTCGGAAAGATGCTTCAGTTGCTTTTTCGCCGCATCGCTGAAATCGACCGAATCCGCTCCGTAAATTTCCGTTGCTATGGTCCTTATCTTTTCTTCCAGCGACAGCTCATCGCCGTAAAGGAAACGGCATGTTCCCTTCTGAGCGTCAAGAATCTCCACAATCTTTTTCGCAAGGGGAACACCGCCTTCCCCTCCCTTTGCCCATACATCGGAAATTTCAAATGCGCAGTTTCTGTCCTCGCAGTACTTCTTCACAAACTCCACTTCCCGTTGGGTATCCGCCGTAAAGGCATTCAGAGACACGATGACCGGAACGCCGAATTTTTTCATGTTCTCGATATGCTTGCCCAGATTTTCAATGCCCTTCGCAAGCGCATCCATGTTTTCCGTCTTCAGCATGTCCTTCGGAACGCCGCCGTTGTATTTCATGGCACGGACCGTAACGACCAGCACGGCTGCATCCGGTTTGAGACCGGATTCCCGGCATTTGATGTCAATGAATTTTTCCGCACCCAGGTCAGCACCGAATCCTGCCTCCGTGATCACGATATCCGCAATCTTCAGCGCCGTCTTTGTTGCCCGCACGCTGTTACAGCCGTGCGCGATATTGGCAAAGGGTCCGCCGTGGACAATGGCGCCTGTATGTTCCAGCGTCTGCACGAAATTCGGTTTGATGGCATCCTTTAAAAGAGCCGCCAAGCTGCCGACCGCCTTCAAGTCTCCCGCCGTTACGGGTTTCCCGTCCGTATTGTAGGCAACGATGATCTTGGAAAGCCTGTTCTTCAAGTCTTCCATGTTTTCCGAAAGGCACAGGATGGCCATGATCTCGGAAGCCACCGTAATGACAAAATGATCTTCTCTGACAAAGCCGTCGCCTTTGGAACCTAAGCCCACCACCACATTGCGGAGGACTCGGTCGTTCATATCCATGCATCTTTTCCAGAGGACCTGGCGGGTATCGATCTTAAGTTCGTTTCCCTGCTGGATGGAATTGTCGAGAAGCGCCGAAAGCAGATTGTTGGCACTGGTAACGGCATGGAAATCCCCGGTAAAATGCAGGTTAAGGTCTTCCATGGGAACTACCTGTGCATAGCCGCCTCCCGCAGCGCCGCCTTTTATCCCGAAGCATGGTCCGAGGGAAGGTTCCCTGAGGGCAATGATCGCTTTTTTCCCTATCTTCTCCATGGCTTCGCCAAGCCCTACCGTTGTCGTAGTCTTCCCTTCGCCCGCCGGCGTCGGGTTTACGGCTGTTACAAGAACCAGCTTTCCGTCCGGCCTGTCTTTGAGTTTATCCAGAAATTCTTCCGTGAACTTTGCCTTGTATTTTCCGTAAAGTTCAAGGTCATCCGGACCGATACCGTAACTCTGTGCGACATCCGTGATGGGTTTCATGGGAATGCTGTGTGCTATCTCGATATCTGTGTTCATGATAAACTCCTTTTCTTCGGCAGATCACATCTCTGAATTTTTCAACAGTATATCAAACTGCTCGGAATCCATCAGAATTTCACGGGGCTTTGTTCCCTGCTCTTCTCCCACCACGCCGGCATCGCAGAGCTGATCCATGATGCGTGCCGCACGGTTGAAGCCGATCTTGAACATCCTCTCCAGATTTCCGATGGAAGCCTTATCCTTTTCAATGATAAAATGTCCCGCCTGTGCAAACAGTTCGTCTCTCCCGGCAGTACCGCCAGACGGTCCCGCAAAACCTTCCTCCGGAATGCGGGCAATCTTATCCGCCGTTTCCGCGGTATAGGAAAGCGTGAATCCCTGCTTGCAGATATAATCGACAATCCGCTGTACTTCCTTGTCGGAAACAAAGGCACCCTGGATCCGCATGGGTTTGGGAGCGCCCTGCGGCGAAAACAGCATATCGCCCTTTCCCAGAAGCTTTTCCGCCCCTATACCGTCCAGAATGGTCCTGGAATCAATGCCCGACGCCACGGCAAAGGCAATCCTGGAAGGAATGTTCGCCTTGATCAGCCCGGTGATGACATTGACGCTCGGTCTCTGCGTTGCAATGACAAGGTGAATCCCGGCCGCTCTGGCAAGCTGTGCCAGCCGGCAGATGGCATCTTCCACTTCGCTCTGCGCCACCATCATAAGATCCGCAAGTTCGTCGATGATGATCACGATCTGCGGCATCTTCTGCGGCAGTTCTTCTTTGTTTACCGTCCTGCTTTCCTTGGCGGCGTCAATCCGGTCGTTGTATCCTCTCAGATCCCGCACGCCCGCATTCGCAAAATCCTTGTACCGCTTTGTCATTTCCGCGACCGCCCAGTTCAGCGCGCCGGCCGCTTTCTTGGGATCCGTCACGACCGGGATAAGCAGATGCGGTATCCCGTTGTAAACGGAAAGCTCCACGACCTTGGGATCAATCATCAGAAGCTGAACTTCTTCCGGCGTGTACTTGTAGAGCACGCTCATGATCAGCGTATTGATGCAGACGGATTTTCCGGATCCGGTCGCCCCGGCGATCAGAAGATGCGGCATCTTGGAAATATCGGTCACGACGATCTGACCGCCTATGTCCTTTCCGAGTGCGAAAGCGATCTTGTATTTGTTGTTCCGGAATTCATCGCTCTCCAGAAGTTCCCTTAAATAAACCATGTTGTTTTCCTTGTTGGGAACCTCAATGCCCACTGCGGACTTCCCCGGAATAGGTGCTTCAATCCGGATATCCGAAGCGGCAAGACTCAGCTTGATGTCGTCCGAAAGGGCAACAATACGGCTGACCTTCACGCCCTGTTCCGGATGCAGTTCATAGCGTGTGACCACAGGGCCGCAGCTGATATTTGTTACCGTGACGCCGACGCCGAAATTACGCAGCGTCTCCTGAAGTTTAACCGCCGTATCCCTGTATTCCCGGTCGGAAACCGGATGAGCGGCTTTTTTCGGACGTTCCATCAGATTAAGCGGCGGGAAGGTATAAGGCTTTCTGTGCTTTTCCTTCTCCTCAATGGTGGATTTCACTTCCCCGACATCAGTGGCTTTCTGAGCTTCCGTCATTTTGCGGTGAACGACTTCGGGGTCTTTTTCGCTTCGGATGATCTTTCCCATTGATGTGACTACCGTGCGTTCCCCGCCTTCGGCATCGATCGTCTGCTGATAATAGGCATCCGTTTCAGGATCTGGATAATCGCCCGTTTCCTGTTCGTACGGTTCTTCTTCGCGTTCGCCGGAATTTTTCAGGATCTCGTCCGCCTTTCTGCAGGCATCCGTTATGGACGGATCCTCTTCCGTATCAAACGGAACGGAATCCTCTTCATAGTCAGCCGGTTTCAGGATGGTTCCGTTAAAAGCGGATACAGGATTTTCCGCCCCGACTGCTTCTTCCGGCGTAACAAATTCCGCTTCCGGTTCCGGATTTGCCGTTTCCGGGTTCACAGTCTCAGGGGTTCCGCCTCCTTCTGCCGTATCCCCCGGCATGAAGTCAGTCCCCTGCGTATTTCCCGAAGAAGCATCCGCAGGCTGTGCAGCGGCACTTAAATCCGTCGAATCCAGATCCACGCCGGATACTTCCGCTTTCCGGTTTCTCTGGCGCTCCGCACGGATTTCCCTGTGCCTTTCGATATCTTCACGCGTATGCCGGTAAGCCTTTTCCCCGCCGGCCTTGATGGCGTTCACAAAGGATTTCTCCGTAACGCAGACCATGGAAATGATAAAAGTGACAAGCAGGATGATAAATGCACCGGCTTTTCCGATAATGGCACGGCAGGCTCCGGCAAGCATTCCGCCGATCAGGCCTCCTGCAGCCTGTTCCCTGTAAAAGGCAGCAAGGCTTCCGGCATCTTCAAGACTTTCCCCGAAAAACAGATGAATGATCCCCGCGATGGAAATAAACGCGATAAAAGCTGCCGGGATCTTCTTAAGGGCCGCCGGATTGTCGCGGTTGGACATCCGGAAAACGCCGGAAAGAAAAAGGACAACGGGAAACAGATATCCGAGTGCCCCGAAAAGGCCAAGCTGAAGTGCGCGGAGAAGTCCTCCCGCCACGCCGCAAAGCCCGAAATTACAGAGAAAAAGGAGGACAGACAGGGCAAAAAGTCCTATGATCACGGCTTCCGCCTTGAGTTTCTCCTGATTTTCTTCCCGCTCCGCTTCTTTCTTTCTGTTATCCGCTTTTGCGCCTTTTTTTGATGTGCTGCTGCGTGCCAATGTATGCTCCCCCGGTATCAGTCGTTTTTAAGCAAAAAATCACAGATACAGTATACATAAAAAGAACCCGGAATGCAAGATTCCGGGCCCTGAGCCGTTCTGTGTCTTTTATCTTTCCTTGATCGGCACATAATCATTAATTTCACCGATAAACTGCGTGGCAGGCCTCATGATCCTTCCGTCATACAGCTTGTTCTCGATATTATGGGCTACCCACCCCACAGTCCTGGCACATACGAACAGCGGCGTAAACAGATCCATCGGGATTCCCAGCATGTCATAGACGAAGCCACTGTAAAAATCCACGTTGTTGCTGATCGGATGTCCCTTTCTCTCTTCGATCATCTTCCTGCCTATGCTTTCGAAGCGCACATAAAATTCGTATTCCTTCAGGCGTCCCTTTTCATCGGCCACTTTTTTGCAGGTATCCCGCAGGAGCTCCGCTCTGGGATCGGAAAGCGTATAGACCGCATGACCGAACCCGTAAACCAGACCGCTCTTGTCAAAGAAATCCTTGTCCAGTATGCGGTTGATAATGTCCCTGATCTTATTTTCATCCTCCGTAAGGCCGATCTCCGTGATGACCGCTTTCATCATCTTGGCCACGCTGATATTGGCGCCGCCGTGTTTCGGCCCCTTGAGTGAACCGATGGACGCGGCTACGGAAGAATAAAGATCCGTTCCGGTGGAGCTTACCACAACGTTTGCAAACGTGGAGTTGTTGCCGCCGCCGTGATCCGCCTGGATCATCAGCATATTGTCCAGAAGCGTTGCCTCTTCCCGGGTAAATTTCTTGTCGGGCCGGAGCATATACAGGATATTTTCCGCAACGGAGTAATCCTCGCGCGGATAATGGATGATAAGGCTTTCGTGATTGAAATAATGGATCTTTGTCTCATAGGCGTAAATGGCGATCGCCGGAAGCTTTGCGGAAAGATTGATGCCCTTTAAAAGTGTCGTATAGGCATCCGTATCGTCCGCATCGTCATCATAGCTGTAAAGTGTCAGAATGGCATGCTGCATGCGGTTCATCAGGTTCTGGCTCGGCATGCGCAGCATGTTCATCTCCAGGAATTCCTCCGGGAGCGAATACAGCTTGCGGTAATACTTGATGAAATTGTCCAGCTCCTGCTTGTTCGGAAGAAAGCCGAACAGAAGAAGGAACATGACCTCCTCATAGCCGCTGACGGAATCGGAATTTGCATTCACGATATCCGTAAGACGATATCCGCGGTAGTACAGCCTTCCTTCGCAGTTCTGCTTCACGCCGTTTTTGTCACGCTCGTACCCTACGACATCTGATACCCGCGTAAGTCCTACGCAGACGCCCGTGCCGTCCTCGTTCCGGAGTCCCTTTTTGACGTTGTACTCCTTGAAAAGCCTGTTCGGGATATCCGTGAAATTCTGGCTTTTCCCGTATTCCTGTGCCAGAAAGTTGTTCATCATCAGGTTTTCCTCATTCATGGTTTTCACGCCTTTCTTTTATATTGAGCGATCAGTCACCGAGTACATTGCGTATGGTTGTCGGATGACGATAGTTCCAGGTGGAAATCTTGATTCCGGAACGGCGGCTTGCCGCCGCTACGATCTGTCCGTTCCCGATATAAATGCCGACGTGATTAATTCTTCCGCCGGAATTGGAATAAAACACCAGATCACCGGGCCGCATGTTATCCGATGAAACCTTGACGCCCATCCCCGCCTGATCTCCGGAATAATGCGGAAGACTTACGCCGTAATTTTCCAATATCCTCATGGTAAAACCGGAACAGTCGCATCCGTTTGTCAGGCTGGTTCCGCCCCATACATACGGATTGCCGAGGAACTGCAGCGCATAGTTCACAAGCTGCTGTCTCTTGGATGCCGCAATTTCCTCCGGGCTGAAGTGAATGGCTTCGTTCAGCGCATACCGGACATCCACATAGTCTGTCTTGACGAAAACGTCATTGTCCTCTTCCAGCTCGATCTTGACCCATCCGTCCTGCTGTTCCACGACCGGATATCTCGTCCCCTTGGAAAGCTGTGTCCAGATCTTGGAATCGTTGCTCGGTTCGCTTCGCGCGTTCAGGGCATCCGTTTGTACAATGGCCATCAGGCTTGCATTCTTTACCGCCTCGTCCTTGGCCTGCTGCCCCGTTGCAATGAACTGCGTGCTGACATATCCCGTGATATCGGCGGACTGGATCTTGAACCAGTCTCCGTCCTGTTCAAGAATATCGCAGCCGGCCTTGCTGGTCAGCTTGCCGATGATCTTGCCGTCTTCCTTCGGTTCTTCCCGGATGTTAAGATAACCGTCCACCTCGGATATCCCGAGGTTGTCATACATGTTCAGGACCATAGCCCTTAAGTCAAGCTTCCTGGCTTCGTTGATGGCATATTTGACGGTGACATAGTCCTTGTTCATCCATCCGTCGCGGACCTTTACCCATCCGTTGCGGTCCTCAAAGACAAGATATCTTTCATTTTTAAGCGCACTCCCCACAACATCCGCATTCGTATCGGGATTGTTCCGGATATTGAGTTTCTCCGTGTTGACGAACGCCCGCGGCAGAACCTGTGCCCTGGCATCCGCCCTGGCCGTGTCGCCGGTCAGCACATAATCCGGATGGACATATCCTTCAATCCCGCCGGATTCTATGTGCAGAAGTCCCGTTTTTGTCCTGTCCAGGATTTCGCAGGCGCTTCCGTCATAAAGCTTGCCGATGATGTCGGAATCCATGCTGTCGGTCTTATGGATGTTAAGATATCCATCCACTTTGACAAGGCCGAGATCCTTGTAGCTGCCTATGACCTCATCAATGACCTTTTCATGTTCCGCTTCCGCCGCAGACGCTTCGGATACCGTGGCTTCGGCGACATCCCCGTCGTCCGCCACGACTGCATGCGCTTCCGCTTCCTGCTGAACCTTCTGCTCACTGTTTTTATTGATCGACGAACGCACTATAAGTACGATCACAACCGTGAGGAGGATTCCCCCGAGGACCGCAAGCGCTGGCTTATAATATTTCCGTATTTTCCGCAGGATACGGTTCCTGTTTCTTGCGGAACGTGCTTTTTTCAGACTGTCTTTAAAATCGATCTTCTGATCCATCTAAACCTCAACCGGCCCATATCAGGGCAAATAACCTGTTCGGGTTATTTTACCACAGATTGGGCCGGGTATACATAATTTTATAAATTCTTAAAATTTTCCTTCTTCACGGAATATCATATCCGCGCATCCGGATATAATCTTTGATCAGTTCCGCCGCCTGATCAAGCGTAATATCCGTCGTATTCACGGGGCAGTCATAGTGTGTCATATCGGACCATTCATCCCCCGTGTAATATTTGTAATAATCCCTTCTTGTCTTGTCGATCTTCTGAATACGCGTCATCGCTTCCCTTGCATCCACGCTGTCCACTTCCATGACGCGTTTCATTTTTGTGGGCAGATCACAGTAAACAAACACACTGATAAAATCCGGGAATTCGCTGGAACGGAGCACGAAATCCGAACAGCGTCCGATCAGAATACAGGACTGCTGCACTGCCAGATTGCGTATGACCTCCGACTGAAAACGGAACAGGTTGTCCGGGCTTGTGATGTTTTCGTCTATGTTCGGCTTTCCGATCGAATTGTGGACTCCTCCTACGATCTTCTTCAGGATATTGTTGCCGGCCCTTTCATCATTCATGCGGAAATATTCTTCGCCGACAGCCGACTGTTCCGATGCCATCTTCAGGATGTCGTCATCATAATACGGTATCCCCAGCTGTGCGGAAAGCGTTTTTCCGGTGATCCGTCCTCCGCTTCCGTATTCCCGTTCAATCGTGATCACAAGTTTTTTATCCATTCGAATACCTCCTCATGCTTTTATTATAACATGATGCCGGACGGACGGCACATCTCCCCTTCCGTGTGCCGGAACGTCACCGGATTTCCAGATATTGCCGGATAGCGGGAAGCATTTCTTCCGTTACGCGCCTGCCTTCCCGATAAAGTGCCTCAAGTTTTTCAGGGTCTTGCTCCACCCGTTTTACCTGGACGGGCTTCTGCGGTCTTATGATGAAGATTTTCCCCTCTGTTTCCATTTTTTTCAGGTCGGAAAGCATGTTGTTGTAACGTTCCGGCCGCGTTTTGACTGCCACCAGAAATTCCGGAAGCGGTTTGAAATACCGCTCATACCCTTTGACCATCCATTTGCTGATCGGTTCTTTCCTGTAATCTTCCTCGCGGGTCAGTACGGCAATGACCTTGCAGTACCCCAGATCAAATGCCCTTTCATAGGCGATCGGAACGGAAACGCCTCCGTCCAGATATTTTTTCCCTTCCACGGTTATCATGCGGGAAAGCAAAGGCATGGATGCGCTTGCCTCAAGAGCGGCAACAATGGTCGGGCAGGTATCCTTGTCAAAATATTCCGCCTGTCCTGTCCGGCATCTGGTCGCCACGGTCTCGAATTTCTGCGGGCTTGCGAAAAAAGTCTTCCAGTCAAAAGGAAGGTATTCGCTGGAAAGTCTTCCGAAAAGAAATTCAAAATTGAAAATCTGCCTGTGCGTCATCAGATTCTTAAGGCTGATATAGCGCCGGTCATGCAGATAATCTATGTTTACATGTTTCGTCCGTCCGGGCTGGCGGCTGACATAGCTCATGCCGCACATGGACCCGGCACTGACGCCGTTCACATAGGATGTGTAGATATTGTTTTCCATGAGGACATCCAGTACGCCCGCAGTGAACAGTCCCCTTAAGGATCCGCCTTCCAGGCACAGCGCTGCGGGAATCATCTGATCTTTGGTAAGTTCTTTGCTTTCCTTCATTGTTTTTCAGGCCTTCTCTTTTTCCGTAATTCAGTTGCCGAACATGGAATTAATCGAATCTCCACTTAAGTTCATTGCGCTGCTCATGTCAATATACCATTTCATTTTTTCCCTGACCATGGGAACATCGCTTTCCTCCTGAACTTTACCGTCCTCATCCAGAAGCTGTACATGAAGCGTGCATTTGTTGCTGCCTTCGTTCGTTTTGCTCAGTACCTTGATCTGGATCTTCGGGAGATCAATGACTCCGAAGAGGTTGGATACAAGCTCTTCATCTATATCAATTCCGGCCATGCTGCCGATCTGTGTCGCGACACCCATTTCAAGGCCTATCATATTTCTTGTCTTGGAATCAAATGTGGCGATAAGCCCCTTGTAATCCTGACTGTTATATGCTTCCTCAAACTCCTGAATTGTTTTTTCCGGTGTGAAAACAAACTGTCTGGCGCCGAAAAATCCGGCAGCTGCTATCACGGCAACGATGATCAGGTTCCGGATAATATGTGCGCCTGCGTGAACCGCCACATGTGCCGCTACTGTTGCCGCTCCGGCTGTCGCAGCGGTTCCTGCCGCCGCTGCCGCTCCCGTGCCGTAAGCCGCTCCGGCTCCTGCATATGCCGCTCCTGCTCCCGCGTTGTATGCCGCTCCCGCATAGGAGGGAACTGCTCCCGCTCCCGTCAAGCCGGGATTCTGCGGTATATATCCCTGGGAAGGAACACTCTGATAAGGACTCGATCCGTACTGACCGTTCGGATACTGATACTGCGTATTCTGGAACTGACCGTTCGGATACTGCGCGTTCCGGAACTGGCCGTTCGGATACTGTGGGTTCTGGAACTGGCCGTTCGGGTACTGCGCGTTCTGAAACTGACCGTTCGTATACTGTGGGTTCTGGAACTGACCGTTCGTATACTGTGGGTTCTGGAACTGACCGCTCGGATATTGTGCGTTCTGGAACTGGCCGTTCGGATACTGGCTGCCGCTGAATCCGCCTCTCCCCAAAGTTCCGTTTGCCGCTCCGGAAGCCTGCATCGTTCCGGATGTCTGTGCGGTTCCTGCCGCCGTACCGGATGACAAGGCACCGGATGCCGCATGACCGGCTGCTCCCGAAAGTGCTCCTGCGATCGTGCCGGCAGCCTGTGCCGCCGTAACAGGAAGACGGGTGGAACCTGCGATCTGACGGAAAAGCCAGTAAAGGAAAGGAAGGAACGGAACACAGTAAAGCTTTGTTCCCTGTTTTTCCAGTGCTTCAACCTGCTTTTTGATATTTCCCCTTGCCAGGCTGAGCCTGCTTTTAATAGTTCCCTCCGAACATCCCATCACCTTTGCGATATCCGCCGTGGACATTCCCTCCAGGTAATACAGCGTCGTCGCAATTCTCTGCGGATCGGAAAGGGAATCTATCATTTCCCGTATGATCCTCTGTGTTTCCGAATAATCCACGTTTGCTTCCGGAGAAAAGGTATCTCCGGTGTCCTCGAATTCAAGCGTAGGATCGTTGTCGTCATCCGATGCCATGGCAGAAAAAAGGACCGGTTTTTTCTTTCTCAGTTCGTCACGGCATTTGTTGATAACGATCGTATCAAACCACGGCTGGAAGCCTGCCGGATTGCTGAGCAGATCAAGGCTTGAAAATGCCTTCACGTAGGAATCCTGCAGTACGTCTTCCGCCATGTCTTCGTCTTTTAACATATCGCGTGCAATATACAGTGCCTTCTTTGCCGTTGCATCGTACAGCACGGCAATGGCATTCTGATCATTTTTCCTGACGCCTTCCACAAGCAGCGCGAAGTCTGTCCCGTTTTGCCCTGCTGCTGCTTTTCCCGCTGCCGTCACCGGTGATGCCGCTTTGACCGATTTCCCGCAGTACGGGCAGAAAGATGATGAATCCGGAATCTTTTTACCGCAATTTGAACAATACATACCATTTTCCCCCTTATGAATATGAATATTTGCCGGAATATTTTCGGACAGATTTCACTGCATTATTTTAACATATTCAAATCCCGTTGTCGTGGATTCGCATGCTTTATTTCTCTTTTCCTCGTGTTTTTTCCCGCCTTACGGGTAATTCTCTTCGGTGTGACCCTGACCAGAATATGCATCATGATACAGACAGCCCTGTCTTTGTCCCATTTCTGCGCATCTGCCATCATGCGCATCCACTTTCTCATGTGCATCAGGTTTCCTCCTTCCTGCCAGCATAAAGCTCCCTCCCTTCCTCTTGCACTTCGTTTGAGGATTTCCGGTCGCTTTGCTCTGCAAAGCTCCCTCCCTTTCCATCTACTTCCAAAACGCACCGGATCGGCCTTCGGTTCAATTTTTCCGGAAAAATGCAAAAAAAGAGCCTGCCTCTTCGGCAGACCCTTCCTCAATCCGTTGTTTTCCCTTTATTCGTCCCAGCTGTGATATACGGCCTGCACATCATCGCTGTTTTCGAGCGCATCCAGGATATGCTGCATTTTTTCCTTGTCATCATCGCTCTTTAATTCCACATAGTTCTGCGGGATCATCGTGACATCCGCTTCCGCCATGGGAATTTTCTTCTGTTCCAGCGTTTCCCTTACCTTTGTGAAATCATCCGGTGCGGTAAGGATTTCATAGCTGTCCTCTTCCTCCGAAAAGTCTTCCGCTCCGGCATCCAGCGCCAGCATCATCAGGTCATCGGAGCTCATATCGCACTCTTCCTTGTCCACGATGATCTGTCCCTTGCGGTCGAACATATAGGAGACGCATCCCTGTGATCCCACGTTTCCGCCGTTCTTCGTGAATGCGGCACGGACATCCGCTGCCGTACGGTTCTTGTTGTCGGTCAGCGTTTCAACTATGATGGCGACGCCCGAAGGCCCGTACCCTTCATAGGTGTTCTGCTCATAGTTCACCGAATTCAGATCCCCGGCCGCCTTCTTGATCCCGCGGTCAATGGTGTCGTTCGGCACATTGTTCTGTTTTGCCTTCGCAATGATATCACGAAGCTTCGAGTTATTGGCCGGATCCGGTCCGCCTTCCTTGACGGCTACCGCGATCTCACGTCCGATAACAGTAAATACTTTTCCCTTGGCTGCATCGTTTCTCTCTTTTTTATGCTTGATATTTGCAAACTTTGAATGTCCTGACATATGAAAATGCTCCTTGCTGCTTTATCGTTTTTGTACCTGCCTTATGATAACACCCGGTTTTCGCTCCGTCAATCCGTTTCCTCAGGTTCCCCGGATTCTGCGGCTTTCAGGGCGCCTTCCGGCTTTTCCTCCCGGATTTTCCTTTTTTCCGTAATGCGCACGGTCCGGATGATCTTGTTCTGAACGTGTATGACCTTGAAAATAAAGCCGTGGCTTTCCGTCGTGAACTGTTCGCCGTCCGAAGGGATCCTGTCCAGTTTGGCGATCAGGAAACCGTTCAGAGTGTCAAAATCGTCATATTCCTGTTCGGTAAAACGGACGCCTATACCGTCGGTCAGGTCGTTTAACGGCGTAAGCCCCTTGACGATCCATGTCCCGTCCTTTAAAGACGTTATCATTTCTTCATCGTCGTCATATTCGTCCATGATGTTCCCGACGATCTCCTCCAGGATGTCCTCCATGGTCACGATGCCGGAAGTCTGGCCGTATTCGTCCACAACGATCTCCATGTGGATCTTTTCGGACTGCATCTCCCGAAACAGCGTGTCAAGGGCCCTGGTCTCCGGGATGAAATACGCCTTTCTCAGGAGCCCCGGGATTTCGGAAAGCTTCCGGTTCCGCCATTCCCCCTTATAGGACCAGGTAATGGCATCCTTTAAGTTAAGCGTTCCCGTGATATTGTCGATATTCGTTTTATAGACCGGATAACGGGAATTGCTCCCCTCCGTCAGCATGAAATCCACGGCTTCCTTCAGGAGCGTTTTTTCATTCATCGCGACAATGTTTTTCCGGTGCGTCATCACATCCGACGCCTGCTTGTCGTTCAGCTTGAATATATTTGTGATCATTTCCGCTTCGTCGGATTGCACCACGCCCTGCTCATGGCCTTCGTTGACCATGGACATGATGTCCTCTTCCGTTACGTTTTCTTCCTGCTTGTTTAAGTCGATACCGAAAATCTTGAGGATCAGCCAGGAAAGCGCGTGGACCGGCCATATCACCGGCTGCAGGATCGTCATGGCGCAATTCACCGGTCCGATCATCCTGTAAGCCCATTTTTCCGGTTTTCTTTCCGCCAGCTTTTTAGGCGCCACAATACCGAAACTGACCATCAGGATAAGCGCGATCAGATAAAAAAGGACAGTCGCCGGAACGGATTTCGCAAACTGACGGACTGTCATGCCGCCGCTCAAAAAGCCAAACAGGACCGCTATGATCTGAATGGTATTGATGAAGCGTCCCGGACGGTTTACGATTTTCAGGATTTTTCCGGCTTTTCTGCTGCCGGACTCCATGTCCTTTTCCAGTTCCTTCGTATTGACGTTCTGGATTGCCGCCCCGAAGCCGAAGAAAACGGCATCGGTCACGACAAACAGAATGTAAAGCAGAACCCACAGCAACGGGTACAATTCTTCCATAAACTAAGAGCTTTCTCCTTCCGGGCGCAAAGTCCGCCCTATCCCACAAAATCCTGATAAATGTCCATGAAATAGTCTTTTCTTCCCGTTATCTTGCCGTTCCGGTAATAAACGCGCGGTACCCTTTTTCCGATGTCGCAGGTAAATTCATACGGGAAACGGCCGCTGAGCCTTGAAAGATCCTCCACGTAGATGCAGTCCGCTCCGTCCTGACCGACCAGAGTCACTTCCTGCCCGATTTTGGCCGCCGGTATATCCGTGACGTCCACCATGAACTGGTCCATGCAGATACGCCCCAGAATGGGAGCTCTCTTTCCGTCGATCAGCACATATCCCTTTCCGGAAAGCGTACGCGGATATCCGTCGCCGTATCCGACCGGAATAGTGGCCACCCTGGTCGGCTTTTCCGCCGTAAAGATCCCGCCGTAGCTTACGCTGGTCCCTGCTTCGATCGTTTTCACATAGGTGATCTCGCTTTTTATTCCCATGACCGGTTTGATCTTAAGCTTGCTCCGGTCCGTTTCTTCGGACGGATAAAGACCGTAGAGGGTGATGCCGGCGCGTACCATGTCCAGGTCCGTCCCAAGGTTTTCCATGATGCCGGCGGAATTCGTGATATGGCGGATTTTCGGTTCCACGCCTTTCCCCTTAAGCATCCCGAGAAACTTTTTGAAAAGAGCGACCTGTTCCCTTGCGCAGGTCAGGTCCTTTTCATCCGCCCGGTACATATGCGTGAACACGCCTTCCATTTCCAGAAAAGGCAGATGCGCTATCTTTAAGGCAAGCTCCGCGCTTTCCTCGTCCGGTTTCATGCCTATCCTGCTCATGCCGGTATCCACCGCCAGGTGGACATAGGCATTCTTCCGCTGTACGGCAGCCGTGTCGCTCAGGGCCTGCGCCTGTTCCAGCGTAAAGATCGAGGGCCTTAAGTCAAAGGAAACCACATCGCCGTAATCGTCGCCCGGAACGGGACCCAGGATAAGAATGGGCTTTGTGATATGGTGCATTCTCAGGTTCACGCCCTCTTCCGCGGAAGCAACGCAGAAAAAGGAAACAAAGCTGTCTATTGCCTTGGCGATCGGAACGGCGCCGTGGCCGTAACCGTCCGTCTTCACGACACCGGCCATTTTAATGCCGGCCGGAATATTGTTGCGCATGGCATTCATGTTAAAGACTGCGGCATCCAGATCAATCGCCGCATATACCCTTTTATAAGGATTCATGATCGAAACATCTCCCTTTTGAATCAGCCTTTACGCATTACCGCAGGAATGGCTTCCGCAATATCTCTCGCCAGGATCCCGTGCTCGGAATAGCGCTTCTGCGCTTCACGCCCCGCAAGGCCGTGAAGGAAAGAGGCAAATGACGCCGCACCGCCCTGCTCATATCCAAGGCAGATCAGCCCTGCGATCATCCCCGTCAGGACGTCTCCGCTTCCCGCCTTGGAAAGCGCCGGCGTACCGGTCACTGTCTCATATATCTTTCCGTCGTTTGCGGCCGTCACAGACCTGTCCGATTTTAACAGGCACGTCACGCCGTAGGTATCCCTGTAATCGGCAGCCGAACGTACGGTATCCGCCTTGATCTCCGGTATGCTCTTTCCGGTCAGCCTTCCCATTTCCCCGACATGCGGCGTAATGATGATATTCTCCGTATAATAATTGGTAAGATAGGGAAATTCCGCGATCAGGTTGAGTGCGTCCGCATCGATCACAAGAGGAACATATGCGGAACTCAGAACCTCTTCCGTAATTCTTTTGGCATATTCCTCGCGGCCGAGCCCCGGCCCCAGGACGATCACGTCCGACCATTCCAGCATTTCGGAAAGGCGGTTTTTCCATTCTTCCTCACCCTCCGTGACTGCGGCGGGATCATAAACCGTTACAATGGCTTCCGGCAGCAGTGTCTGAAGGATCACCCGGTTTTCCTCCGGCGTAAGGATCCTCACCAGCCCGGCTCCCGTCCGGTAGGCGGAAAGTGCGGAAAGATAAGCCGCACCGCTCATCCCGCGGCTGCCCGCGACCAGAAGGACATGACCGTAATCTCCCTTGTTGGCATCCTTTTTTCTGTCAGGGATGGTCTTCAGATCGGAAAGTTCGTATCTTATGATGCCGTTCAGATTTTCCATGCGTCCTCCCTTCAGCCTTCCAGTACGGCAAACGCTATCACGGTGTCATCCGTATCGCTTACGGAAACGGAGATCCGCACGGCGTGCATTTCGTCAAAGATCCGTTTTGCGCCGCCGTAAAGGTTCACGTACGGTTTCCCCTGCCCGTCCCTCAGGACTTCTATATCCGCCGGGCCGAAGCCCCTGAATCCCGTCCCGAAACACTTCGCCACCGCTTCCTTAACCGTAAAACAGCCGGCAAAAAAAGAAACCTTCCCTTTGGCCTGCCTTTGCTCTTCTTCGGTAAAGGAACGGCCGGAAAAGGAAGGAATGCCCAGAGCCTTTTCCATCCTCGCGGTTTTCAGGATATCGGTGCCGACGCCTAATATCATTCTTCTTTTCCCTTTGCCGGTTTCTTTTCCTTTTCGACGCTGCGGCCAGCCTCATAGACACGGTAAGACAGCCTCATCAGGCTTTCGGACAGGTGTACGTTTTCGACGAAAATCTTTTCATGATCCGCGACCGGCAGATCCGTATGGGCAAAGTTCCAGAATGCTCTTATGCCGCATGCTTTCAGCCTTCCGAAGACTTCCATGGCCTGCGTCTTGGGAATGGTCAGCGTGGCAATCTGGATTTCATTCTTTTTCAGAAAATCCTCCAGTTCCGCAACATCCAGGATGGGAATGCCCTTGACGGTATTCCCGATCAGATCCGGGTTCACGTCAAACAAGGCCTTGATCACGAAACCGCGTTTCGCAAAATTGGCATAGTTGGCCAGCGCCTGTCCCAGCCTGCCCGCGCCGATGATGATGACGTTATGCTGCTGGTCTATTCCCAGAAGCTTTCCGATCTCGCTGTAGAGCGAACGCACGTTATAGCCGTAGCCCTGCTGGCCGAAGCCGCCGAAATTATTCAGATCCTGACGGATCTGGGAAGCCGTAACCTTCATCCTTTTTGCCAGGTCACGGGAAGAAATCCTTTCCGTCCCCTCTTCGATCAGTTCCCCGAGATACCTGTAATAACGGGGCAACCGTCCTATGACCGCCGCTGAAATTTTCTTTTCCTTTTCCGGTTTCTTTTCAGTTCCCTTTTCCAAGCCCTTTTCCTCCCTCGCCGGGTTTTTTCCGATGTTTTCCAAGTTTGTTAAGAATTCTACAGGATAGTATAGTGTTCTGTGAAACACTTGTCAATAATTCGCTTTTACAGTAAGATAGCAGCATGATTTTAAATATTGCACATATTTCAAAATCTTTCGGGGGCGATGCCGTCATTAAAGATGCATCGTTTTTTTTGAATGAACGCGAAAAGGCAGCAGTCGTTGGCTTAAACGGCGCGGGTAAAACGACCCTTCTCCGCATCATTTCCGGGGAAATGGCTCCCGACACAGGCAGCGTATCCCTTTCGCACGGGATCACGACCGGTTACCTGCATCAGAACAACGATGTGGACTCCGACCTTACGGTAAGGGAGGAACTGACCCGGGTCATACAGCCGGTCCTTGACCTTGAGGAAAAGCTGAATGTCCTGCGTGACCGGATGAAAACCGCTTCCGAAGAGGAACTGAAAAAATATTACGAAGAATACGACCGTTCTCTTGCCGAATACGAGCAGTGCGACGGCTATTCCGCAAGAAGCCGCGTAAACGGCATCCTGAACGGCTTAGGCTTTACCGAAGATGAAACGAAGCGGCGGATTTCGGAACTTTCCGGCGGGCAGCGGACCAGGGTTTTCCTGGGCAGGCTTCTTCTTGAAAAACCCGATCTCATCCTGCTGGACGAACCGACAAATCATCTGGACTTAAATAGCATCGAATGGCTCGAGTCCTATCTTTCTTCCTATACAGGCGCTGCTCTGATCGTTTCCCATGACCGTTATTTCCTGGACCGCATTGTCACGAAGGTCATTGACATAGACCGCGGGCACGTGGAAAGCTTCGGCGGCAACTATACCTTCTATGCCGAAAAAAAGGAACTGATCCGGAATGCCGCCCTGAAAGCCTACCTGAACCAGTATCAGGAAATCCGGCATCAGGAAG